>Ga0315312_1000043_pt1 | contig 244317 bp, 245 predicted proteins | sample TDP7_MG_FD_203629 | JGI IMG/M metagenome (GOLD analysis project Ga0315312, IMG submission 203629) | Freshwater sediment microbial communities from Lake Towuti, South Sulawesi, Indonesia - TDP7 | ecosystem: Environmental > Aquatic > Freshwater > Lake > Sediment | place: Indonesia: South...
ACTAGACGCAAATACTTTCGGCGTTCATTGATGGTCATCTTCTCTTCGTTGGGCATAGCTCCCTCGGTAACATTATCATTTGAGTGAACTATACCACTTGGGTAACATTTTACGTGAGTGAATACGGGGTATTGACTTCCCAGAGATTATGGGTATAATGGGATTGAGGTTTCTCTTCCAATGAAGGCACGCTCACTACTCAGAACAGTTTTAGCCCCCATAGAGAGGGCGAAGGAAAGGGGGTGATCAAGGGCGACGAGAGTGCGTTATAACCAAGGGTGTTTTCGACTAACGGTGGTCCAGTTGTAGTTTCTCACAAGGGAGTGTGAAAAAATGTTTACTCTAGTTATTCTCGTGATCGCTGCCCTGGCGGTGGCTATCGGCTATGGATGGTATGCCAGGAATATCGATCGAAACATCGTCCAACCGGATCCCAAGAAGACTACCCCAGCGAAGATGTACATGGATGGGGTAGACTTTATGCCGGCTAGCCGCAACGTTCTCTTTGGCTACCAGTTCAAGTCCATCGCCGCTTTAGGCCCCATCACCGGCCCCATCGTCGCTGTGCAGTGGGGCTGGCTGCCAGCGCTCTTGTGGATCATCCTCGGCACCTTCTTCATCGGCTGGGCGCAAGACTACGGGGCCATGATTATGAGCGTGCGCCGCGAAGGAGATACCATGGGCGCGCTGAGTTACAAACTCATCTCCCCCCGGGCGCGCACCATCCTCATGATCTTCATCTACTTCTACCTCTTGCTCATCATGGGCGCCTTCGGCAACCTGATAGGGAAGGGCCTGATGATCAACCCCAAGGTGCCCTTCGGCATGCTCGCCGTTACGCTGATGGGCGTCCTGGCCGGCCAGATGACCTACAAGTGGAAGCAGGACATCATCCTTACCACCATCGTCACCGTCGTGCTCTCCTTCCTCGGCATCTGGTTGAGCACGCTGCCGGCCGTGTCCAACGTCTTCTCTTCTATTTATAGCCTCCAGGTGGTCGAGGGCAAGGCGGTTTCCCCCACCATCTTCCTGGGCAATACGCAGGCTCAAGTCATCGGTACCCTCCTGGTAGTGATCTTCTGCTACCTGGGCGCGGTTCTGCCCATCTGGTCCTTTGCTCAACCGGTCAACTACGTCTCCTTCTGGATTGTGGCCCTGGGAATGCTGGGTGGCGTGATCGGCATGATCATCTGGCGCCCGGGCATAGCCGACTTCCCCGCCTACACCAAGTTCACCATCGGCGCTGGGCCGTTGTGGCCCATGCTATTCGTCACCATCGCCTGCGGCGCTATCTCCGGCTGGCACAGCCTGGTATCTAGTTCCGGCACCTCCCGCCAACTGGAGAGCGAGACCGATGCCCTGCCGGTGGGCGGCGGCTCTATGTTCATGGAGATGACCCTGGCGGTGATTGCCTTCCTCACCGCCACTGTCGCCATGGGCGGACTGAGCGGTTACCAAGAGACGCTTAAAGCCAGCGCCGCGCTGGGCGTCTTCGCCCAGGGGTTGGCCAACTTCTTGCAGCACATCGGCATCCCTGTCGACTTCGGCGTGGCCTACGGCTCCGTCTTCCTGGTCATCATGGGGCTGACCATCATGCAACTAGTGGTGCGTTTCATGCGCGTGGCCAGCAGCGAACTACTGGGTGACGCGCTGCCCGTGATGAAAAATGTCCACGTGGGCAGCATCATAGCCCTGCTCCTGACGGTGCTCTTCGTCTGGATAATCCCCTGGCTGACCATCTGGGTGGCCTTCGGCGCTGCCAACCAGTTGATGGCCGGCATGGCCTTGCTGCTGATTGCCCTGTGGCTCATGTCGGAGGGCAGGAAGCACACTTGGGCACTCTACCCTTCGATCTTCATGATCGTCACTACGATCACAGCGCTGCTCTACTTCGTCTACACCCAGCTCTTCATAAACTTGCCGAAAACTACCACTTTTCAGACCTCGCTGGCCTCTGCCACCATCGGCATCATCTGTCTGGTGCTGGTGGTGGCGGCGGTGGTACTGATCGTGGATGGCTGGCGAGCGCTGCGCAAGCCCCGGGCAGAGGAAGCCACCAAGGCCTAGCGAGCATTTAGCCTAAAGGGGACGATGGGAGAGCCGCTTTGAGCTCTCCCATCGCTTTTATGGTTGAGGATGGTACTCCATTTTCTGAGCGTCTGTTTGACTAGTTAGAGCAAATGTTGTATTATCGGTTTACAGAGGCATCTTCTTTGAAGGGGAACTTCACGTTTTGCGAGGTTGATTATAAGAGGGGCAAGGTTGAAACGGTTGCGTGAACTTGCTCGTGGCCTCGGTCAGGTCATCTACGGGATGACCATCCACGATATGGTGCGTGACCTCAACAAGGCCCGAGGCAACTTGGAGCACTTCTTCATCTTGATGGTCTTCGGTGACCTATTGGGCGTGCCCATATTGCCCCCTTACTATTCCCTGCGGCTCCTGCCCTACATCGTTCCCACCATGGATACGTGGCAACGCAGCATGCTAAAAGAAAAGGATTTCACCGATCTACTTGATCAAGAGATCGGCTAACCGGTGTGGGGAACAAGCGAACAATCTCAGGAGGAATGCAAATGTCAGAAGAGCAAGAAGAGAGCGGGCTGAAGAGACTCGGTCGAAGTGCGCGTGATTTGCTGTACGGCATGGCCGGCCACGACATGACCCGCTTCGCTCTCAAGACCCGGGGCAGCATGGAGCATCTCTTCATCCTCATCACTATGGGGGATCTTTTGGGCGTGCCCATCCTCCCCCCCTACTACTCGCTGCGGCTTTTGCCTTATGTTGTGCCCCAGATCTCCACCTGGAAGCGGCGAATGCTCAGGGAGCGCGATTTAACTGATGCCTTAGCCTAAGAGGGCAACTTTCTATACCAAGGGGGTGATCAAGATCACTTTGGCAAGGACTTTCGAGGAACGCCCGGAGCGCCGCTACATCATGTATGGCGGCAAAGGGGGGTTGGGCAAGACCACTTTCTCCGCGGCTACAGCCTATTGGTTAGCCAATAGGGGGTACAAGGTTCTGGTCTTCTCCGTCGATCCCCAGGCCTCGCTCTCCGATATCTTCGAAAGGGATATCTTCGGCAAAGGGCCGGTGGAGATCATACCGAACCTTTTCGCCCAGGAGATCGACGCTGATAAACGGATCGGGGAGTATCAGGAAGAGATCCGTCAGAAGATCATAGAGATGTACGGCCTGGAGGAGATCCCGGAGGAGATCGAAAACTACATCCAGGCTGCGGCGGCAGAGCCGGCTATGGAGGAAAGCGCTATCTTCGACCAAGTGGTGGATATCGTCGTGGCTGGCGAGTACGATTATTATATCTACGACTTGGTGCCTTTGGGCCATGCTCTCTACTATTTGAGCATGGCTAGCGTATACGACCAGTGGATCGAGAAGATCACCAAGTTGCGCGAGGAGATGGAGGAGTATGCCAAGGTAGCGGCGGTGGTGCAGCGGAAGAAGGAATGGGAGGAGGATAAGATCCTCGAGGAACTTCAATATATAAGGTACCGTATCAGCACCTCCTCCAGTATCCTCACCGATAGGGAGAGGACGGCCTTCTTCTTCGTGGTCATTCCGGAGGTGATGGCCATCTTGGACACAATGAAGGCGGCCAAACTCTTCGCCAGTTACGACGTACCCCTCTGCGGTTATATAGTCAATCGCGTTCTGCCCCCAGAGTTGGCTCAAGAGAATATCCCCGATTTTCTGCGCCACCGTCTGGAGATGCAATCAGGCCACCTGGAGGAAATCAAAGAGACCCTTGGCCACGAAGTTTTGGCCTATGTCCCTGAGTTCGAGCGGGACATCACCGGCCTGGAGATGATCGGGAAGGTAGCCAAGGCTATGTTTGGAGAATTTTAGCGGAGTGAAAGATGATCGAAAAAAACATGCAACAATTTTTAGCCGAGCACCCTGGTATGAAGTATGTCTTCTTCGGGGGCAAGGGAGGGGTGGGCAAGACGGTGATGGCCGGGACAGCGGCGCTATGGTTGGCGCAACAGGGGAGGCGCACTCTTCTAGCCTCCACCAACCCCGTGCACAGCCTAACCAGCCTTCTGGATCAAGATGTCTTCGGCGCAGAGACCCCCGTGACGGGCGTGGAGAACCTCTGGGCTTGCGAGATAGATACCAAGGATACCATCGAAAAGTCGAAACGAGAGATCAGGGAGAAGATCGAGTGGTTCCTCAGGTTCGCCGACGTCAAGGCCAAGGCCGATGAGTTCGTGGAATCGGCGACCATGAACCCCGCCTTTGAGGAATCGGCCATGTTCGAGAACATGATCGATCTCATGTTCAAGGATGAGTACGAGGCTTATGTCTTCGATACCGCCCCTACGGCCAACGCCCGACGACTTCTAGGGATGTCCTCGGTCTATTCCCTCTGGGTCAACAAGATGATGAAGAGTCGTGAGGAAGCCAAATCGTTGCGCGAACTCCTATCCTATAGCAAGAAGAAGGAGGAGAAGGATCCCTTGATGGAATACCTCCTCTCCTTCCAGGAGAGGATGAAACACGCCAAAGAACTCCTCACCGATGAAGAGAGAACAGCCTTCTTCTTCATCACCCTTCCCGAGGCCCTGCCCATCGCCGTGATAAAGCGTTTCATTGCCTGGTTCAAGGAGTTTGGAATCCCGGTGGGAGGAGTCATCGTGAATATGATCATCGAGGAGGAGAGCCTGGGGAAGGATGCGCCGGAGTTCGTGCTCAATCGACTGAGGATGCAGGACAACTATATGAAGGAGATCTGGGACTCCTTCGATGGCATGGTGAGAGCCCTAGTGCCCCAGTTCGGGAGCGAGGTGAGGGGCATCGAGATGCTAGAGCGCACCGCAGAACGGCTTTTCACCTGAGGCGCAAAGGGGCGATGATCCCCGGGGTTCACCCTTACCTGGTTCTCCCCTTGATCTCCCTTTTCTTCGTCCTCATCTTCGGGGGCTTATCCCTTCTGCGCCATGAGGACCTCTCCACTCAGTTCGCTTTAGAGGTGCTAGTCCTCACGGGGGTGGCCCTTTTTCTCTCCTGGGGACTGGGGGTAATCATCCACCCCATTCTCTTCCTCATCTTCGTCTATCTCCTCTCCATGCGCGGTCGGCTGCTGGTGGATGTGGCCAACCCTCTCTCTATGCGGGGCAAGCATCAAATCGCGGAGTCCCTCTTTCGCCTTGCTTTACGTCTCCGGCCCGATGCGGTCACCCGGTTGATTGTGCTCATCAACTACGGTGTCACGCACCTACGCCAAGGTAAACTCAAGGAGACCATCGAGATCTTAGAGGAGGTTCTCAGCGCCAAGCAGTTAGGCACGCTTGGCCCCAAGTACGAGGCGGCTTGCCGTTATAATTTGGGGTTAGCCTACCTTCGAGCAGGAAAAGAGGGAAAGGCTGTTCGAGAGTTCAACGAAGTGATAGATCTCATGCCTGGCTCCCTCTACGCGGTGGGTGCAAAGACGGCCTTGCGAAAGAGGAAAGAGGGCAAGACAAGAGCCCAGCCGGCGGGGCTTTCCCAGAAGGAAGATGGCTAAGAGCCTTCGCGACCAGAAGAAGATCTAGCCCAGATCTTTGAGGCCATCTGTGGCCTGGAGTGCCACTAACCGACTATCTCCATCACCTTTTCTAGAAAGTGGAAGAGGCTCCCGGCCCTTACCCCCTCCAAGTCGGAGAGGTGGAAGTTGGCCACCAGGTGAGGGGACTTTCTCCTCAAAGAGAGCCTTACCACTCCCGCAGCCTCCGAGAGCGCGGATCTCAACTTCGAAACAACCTCTCCATCTTGCTTAAGAGTGATAAAGAACCCGTTCAAGGTATCGACCGTCCAGCCCTCTCTCTCCAGGGCTTTCATGGCTCTCCTGGTTCTCCAACCCTGGCGCATCACTTCCAAATCGGTCTTGGGCTTAAGGCGTAGGTCCCCCCTGATGACCAATATATCCCTTTGCCCCCGCAGACGGTTGATTATCCAGAGGAGGAGTACCTCTCTAGCCTCTAAGAGGATCATCATGCCCACCCTCTTGAAGGGGCCTAGCGCGCCCTGCATATCGACCCGAAAGACCGAGGCCCCTATCCAGTTCACCGACGCTTGACCTTCATAAGCCCTTATCCCCTCCCTCAGCCACCGCAGAGCCTCTAGGCCGCGACGCCGGCTCATCTGCCGTCCAAAAGGGTACCAGAGGACAAGGAGCACAGAGAGGCCGATGATGATCTGGGTTGCCAACTGAGAGGTATCCATATAAACTCCAACTGAAACCGGCTTTCACTTAGCCTAACAGAAGAGCATCTCGCTGTCAAACACAAAAGGAGGAACTATGAACCAGTTAACCCTGGTAGCCCAACTGATGTCCATCTCCGCTAGGACGGCCCCCAAAGCGGCAGGTAAAGACTTCATCGTCACCGCCATTGTGGAGGGCGAGGATCTCGCAGCCTTGGCGGCTAAGATGTACGAGTTCGGGGAGAGGACAGAGAAGGGGAACTTCGACCGAGATGGGGCCAACGTGCGAGATTCGGAGGCTGTCCTCCTGATCGGGATCAAGGAGGCCCAGGTAATGGGCCTCGACTGCGCCGCCTGTGGCTCAGAGAAGTGCATTGAGCCCAATATTAAAGAAGGCGAATTCAAGGGCCCCCAATGCGCCCACCGCCTCCTGGATATGGGGATCGCCATCGGCTCGGCGGTGAAGACGGCCAGCCTCTTAAACGTCGATAACCGGGTCATGTACCGCATAGGGCCAGTGGCCCGAGAGATGGGGCTCATCGATGCCGATTTTGTCATGGGGATACCACTCTCGGCCACGGGGAAGAGCATATATTTCGACCGATAGAGTAGCGTTCGAGCCTGCCTCGAACGGTTGAAGTTGAAGAGGTGAAATAACCTCAAAGGGCAAAAACGCTGCAGATATTCTTCCCTCATTCTAGGACAAGACAATCGAAGGGCGGGTTTCCATGCCTGCCCCTATCGCTTCGGCGCAGAAACCTTGTCAACGCTTCTCCTCTATGTTAGAGTAAGAGTGAGGCTATCATGAAAGTCGTCTCTCCCCACCCTTGGGATGTAACCCCCGCCGAGGGGATGAGGATACAAGATGAGTTGCGGGAGAAGGTATCTACCACCTGGGAGCCAATCGAGGTAAAGAGGGTGGCGGGGGTGGATGTGGGGATGGAGGGGGAGATAGCCCGAGCGGCGGTGGTCGTTTTGAGTTACCCGGAAATGAACCTCTTAGACCAAAGCCTAGCCCGGGTCCCCGTCACCATGGCCTATATTCCAGGGCTTTTGGCCTTTCGAGAGGCCCCGGCCATCCTCGCCGCTTGGGAGAAACTAAGTAGCGAGCCCGATTTAATCATCATCGACGGACAGGGGCTGGCTCACCCCCGCCATTTCGGCATCGCCAGCCACATTGGGGTGATTCTGGATGTGCCCTCCATCGGCTGCGCCAAATCCCGCCTCTGGGGCAACCACCACGAGCCCCCCAATGAAGCGGGCTCTTATGCCCATCTCTACGACGGCGAGGAGATCATCGGGGCCGTACTCCGCACCAAAACAGGGGTCCAGCCGGTTTACGTCTCCATCGGCCACAAGATCGACCTCCCCACCGCCATCCAGTTCGTCCTCTCCTTATGTCGGGGCTACCGGCTGCCGGAGCCTATAAGATATGCCCATCGGGTAGCCGAAGGGGAAAAACTCAAAATAGAGGGGGAGCAGAAGTCCCTCTTCGACCTCCTGTAGCGTCGGCTTGCCCTGGCTGGTCTAGGCCAAGGGCTTTAACCCGACGAAATCACGTCGCCCAAAAGGGCATCGCTACACCGAGGGAAGCGCCATGAAAGAACAGATCATAGCGTACGGGGCAGCCCTTTTCTTCCTCACAATCTCCTTGTCGCGCTGGCGCGAACTCTTTATTATCGTTGGAGAGAAGTTCTTGGACTTCTTGCCCCGATGGATTATTACCCGATTCTTTTATCCCATTCAAAAGTTCGATAAAGACATTCAGTTCTATGCCAGGGCCCAGACCCCCGTCTATTTTTCACTAGGAACCAGTGTCCCCAAATTGAGCATTTGGTTAATCATGGTAAATCATTCTCCATTTGCAATTGAGTTAGATGTCCTCACGGTAGGAGTGTCGACAGATCCACCTCATATGGTTAATTTAGTTGATTTCCAACGTGTCAAGAGAACTACTATAAATCGCCACTCCACGGACGAGATTTTCGTAGAAACATCTCTAAATGACGCACAAATCCGTGAAGTGCGAACTGCTAAAGATATGCAGTTGACATTTACTCTCCACATTGCTGCATTCTTCAACACCAAGTTGGGAAAGTGGGAGAAAGAAAAAGTCCGTATCGAGAGACTGCAGGCTGAAATTAGTTGATAGACATTCAGCCCGACATGAAAAACGTCGCCCTAAAGGGCGACGCTACAAAATCGGCAGAGAATTTGAGTTATGGACCAGGCTTTGATCGAGAAGGCAGCATGGCTCATCGCTGAGGCCAAGTATGCCGTGGCCCTCACCGGAGCAGGGATCAGCACCCCCTCTGGCATCCCTGACTTCCGCAGCCCCGGCTCTGGTCTCTGGACTCAGGTGGACCCCGAGGAGGTGGCTTCCATCCAGGCCTTCTATCGCGACCCCGAGGCTTGGTACGCTTGGTATTATAAGCGAGGCACAATGTTTTTGGACGCCCAGCCTAACCCGGCTCATAAGGCCCTGGCAGAATTGGAAGAGATGGGACGCTTACAAGCGGTGATCACCCAAAACATCGATAATTTGCACCAGAAAGGGGGCTCCAAGCGAGTGATAGAACTCCACGGGAATGCGCAGGAAGCGATCTGTCTGAGATGCGGCGACATCATCCCCGCCAAACTCCTCTGGGAAAGGTACGTTCAAGAGCAAAAGGCACCCAGATGCGAGAAGTGCAGGGGGATGATGAAGCCCAACGTCATCCTCTTCGGGGAGATGTTGCCCGAAGAGGCGATCACGGCGGCCTGGGAGGAAACGGATAAGTGCGACCTGATGCTGGTGGCTGGTTCCTCGTTGGAGGTTACCCCCGCGGCTCACCTCCCCCTCATGGCCCGTCGGAGAGGGGCAAAACTTTTGATCGTCAACTTCCAGCCTACACGGGCTGACAGTTACGCCGAGGTCGTCATCCACGAGGATGTGGCGGAAGTTTTGCCTAAGATAACGGAGATATGTCGCGGAAAGACGTAGGCACTTTGATGCCCAGAACTTGCCAGATCAGTGAATATGGAGCACACCCAAAAGAAGAGCCCTCTTCAAAGAGGGCTCTTTCTTAGCCATGAAAGTACGAACAGGCCTGAGCGAGCAACTAGTAAATGGTCGCAACCATCTACTGTTTAGCCTTTACCTTCTCCCTGAACCTATCTAAGTCGATAATATATCGGATATGAACCCCCTCTCCTACCTTCTCCCGCGCGTCGAAGGCCTCCACCTTGAAAGTGAGCCTTCGTCCCTCGACCTCCACCAGTTCGGAATAGACCTTTACCTCTATCCCCTGGGGTGTAGCCGCCAGATGGCGCACCCTTATCTCACTCCCCACGGTGGCCTGGCCAGGGGACAAGAGATGATCCACCGCCTTCACGCTGGCCTTCTCCATAAGGGCGATCATCCTGGGGGTAGCCAAGACGGCTACATTGCCACTCCCTAAATGCTTAGCCGTATCTTCTTCCCTGACCACAAGTTTCGCCTCTCCCTTGAGGCCAGGGATAAGCCCTTCTTTGACCATAGTTAAGAACTCCTCTCTTTTGACCCAGCATGAAAAGAGCCGAGGCCCTTGGCTCGGCTCCTCTACCACCAGAGGACTATATCAGGCTGGTACCGCCGCAATAACAGCAGCCAGTTCTTCCCCTTCCAGAGTCTCCACCTCTATCAATTTCTTGGCTAGTCGGATCAAGGTATCCTTATGCTGGGTAAGAATGCCTTTGGCCTTCTCGTAAGCCTCGCTAATGAGGCGGCGGATCTCCTCATCGATGGCTTGGGCCACCTCCTCGCTATAGTTCCTCTGCTCGCCGATCTCCCTCCCCAAGAAGACCAACTCTTCCTTCCGCCCGAAGGTGAGTGGCCCCAACCTCTCACTCATTCCATACTCGGTGACCATCTTGCGGGCTAACTTCGTGGCCTGCTCTAGATCGTTCGCCGCACCGGTGGTCACATCGTTGAAGATAAGTTCCTCTGCCGCCCGCCCACCCAGAAGGCCGGCCAGTTCATCCTCGAACTTGGAGCGACCCATCAGATACCGGTCATCCTCGGGAAGGGGCATAGTGTAGCCCAAAGCCATCCCCCGGGAGATGATGGAGATCTTATGCACCGGGTCACAGTTGGGCAACATCTTCATCACCAAAGCATGGCCTGCCTCGTGATGGGCTATGATATTCCGCTCCTCATCGCTGATGAGGCGACTCTTTCTCTCCGGCCCGGCGATCACCCTCTCGATCGCCTCTTGCATCTCCTCCTTGGCGATAGCCTTCTTGTTGCGGCGGGCAGCGAGGATAGCCGCCTCATTCACCAGGCTCTCTATGTCGGCCCCGGAGAAGCCGGGGGTCTGCTTAGCCACGATATCCAGATTCACCCCCTCGGCCAAAGGCTTCCCCCGCACATGGATATCCAGGATAGCGCGGCGTCCCTTCATATCCGGCCGATCCAGGACTACTCGTCGGTCGAAACGGCCAGGGCGTAGAAGCGCCGGGTCCAATATATCAGGCCGGTTGGTGGCAGCGATGACAATGACGTTGGTATCGGTATCAAAGCCGTCCATTTCCACCAGGATTTGGTTAAGGGTCTGTTCCCTCTCATCGTGGCTGCCACCTAAACCCGCGCCTCGATGACGCCCCACAGCGTCTATCTCGTCCACGAAGACGATGCAAGGGGAGTTCCGCTTCGCCTGATCGAAGAGGTCCCTCACCCTAGAGGCACCAACCCCCACAAACATCTCCACAAACTCGGAGCCTGAGATGGAGAAGAAAGGAACGCTCGCCTGCCCGGCTACCGCTCGGGCCATGAGGGTCTTGCCACACCCTGGAGGCCCCACCATAAGTACCCCCTTGGGGATACGAGCCCCTAGAGCGATGAACTTCTCCGGTTCCTTGAGGAACTCTACCACCTCCTGGAGTTCCTGCTTCGCCTCCTCCACGCCCGCCACATCGGCGAAGGTGACGGTAGGCTTATCGCTGCTGAACAGGCGGGCTCGGCTCTTACCGAAGGATAAAGCCTGGCTGTTGCCGCTTTGGGCCTGGCGCATCATAAAGAGAAGGAGACCGCCGAAGAGGATAGCGGGAAGCAGAGAGGCTAAGATGCCGATCCAGTTGCCGAATTCGCTGGGCTCCTTGAACTGAAGGGAGATGTTGCTTAACTGACTTTCTGTCACCCCCAGGTTCCTGAACACCTCGGTGATATCCGAGGCTCGGTCCTTATAGGAGCGTACCTTCTCCCCAGAGGCAAGGGTTATTGTGAGTTCATCGCCTGAGACGACAATCTCCCTTACATCGCCTTTCTTTGCCTCCTGGGCCACCTCATTTAAGGGAACAGTAGTCAAACCCTCGGGGGAAGAGAAGACGTTGAAGAAAAGAGCCCCCAGGGCGACGATGATGAGGAGATAGACCAAGCCATTCTTGAACCACCTAGAACTCACGCTTTCCTCCCTGCTACACTCCCATATACCCAAAAGCCCCTTAGACTCGTCATCTCCATTTAACATTATACACCAAAAAGCAGGAAGAGAGCAAGTCCATACTTAGTACTAGGTCCATTTTAGTATCTAGGTGACCATGTCAATAACTATGATCTCGACGTTCCCCTCCTATCGATAGCCATCCCTCTTTCTATGTGTTTCCTTCAGATGACATCAGAGGTAGAGCGTCTAGGCCCGGTTAGAGCGGAAAAATGGTTCACCACTTGTCAAGGCCGCTTCCTCTGGTATAATGGATAAGCGGAGACTACGGTGGAGGAGAGGGAAGCCTACGACCTGGCCCAGTTTATAGCCAAGGTAGAGGGGGTGTTGCCAGACAGCCAGGAGACGACAGCCAAGCCGGTGCTTCTCCTTCTATGCGGGCTGCCGGGAACGGGAAAATCCTTCTTGGCTCGTCGACTGACGGAGGCCCTCCCTTTCGTGATCATCGAGAGCGACATGGTGCGGAAGATCCTCTTCCCCCAGCCACGATATACGGCCCAGGAGAGCCGTTGGGTGCATCGTACCTGTCACGCTCTTATGGCCAAACTTCTGAAGCGGGGAGTACGAGTGATCTACGATGCCACCAACCTCATCGAGTACCATCGGGAACTAGTCTACCGGATAGCCCAGGGAGCGGGGGCGCGGCCGGTGGTAGTGAAGACCGTGGCTCGAGAAGAGGTGGTGCGAGAGCGGTTGAGGAGTCGCCAGGAGGAAGCGAGAGAGCTCTCCGATGCCGATTGGAGGATCTACCGGCGTATGGCTTCCCGCCAGGAGCCGATCTCTCACCCCCATCTAGTCATCGATACCAGCGAGGACCTCGAGGAGGCGGTAGCCAAGGTTCTGCGCTTCATACAGAGATGAGAGGTCAGGCCATCACAGAGTGAGATGAAAACCCTTCTCATCTTCAACCCCCATGCAGGCCAAAGGAATGCTCGTAGAGAACTGGAGAAGGCCTTAGAACTCCTTACCGAGCGGGGTTGGGAGGTAGCCCAACGAGAGACGCAAGGGAAGGGCGATGGCCTGCGCTACGCTCAAGAGGCTCTATCTTCTGGCTACGAGGCGGTCATTGTCGCTGGAGGCGACGGCACCGTCAACGAGGTGGTGAATGGCTTGGCGGGGAGCGATGTGGCTCTTGGTGTCTTGCCCCTGGGAACAGGGAACGTCTGGGCCCGAGAGATAGGGATGCCCTTCTCCACGCCCCTTCGCCCTTCTCATCTCCTCGCTGGAGCCCAAACGCTCGCTGAGGGGCTTATCTACGCCGCTGACGTGGGGCAGACTGGGGAGAGAGCCTTTCTTCTCTGGGCAGGGGTAGGCTTCGACGCCCAGGTAGTAGAAAATCTGAACCCCAGGCTGAAGAGGTACTTGGGTCCCTTGGCTTACATCCTCTTCGGCCTTTCCCTTGCCCGAAACCCCCTCGCCACCCCAGTCACCCTCACTATCGATGGGGAGGAGATATCGAGAAAGGTGCTTTTCATCGAGATCAGCAACGTTCGACTCTACGCGGCCATCCTACGACTGGCTCCCGAGGCCTGTCTGGACGATGGCCTCTTGGAGATAACTATCTTCAAAGGAGAGGGTCTCCCAGCCCTCATTCGCCATTTCTTTAAGATGCTCATCTGCCGTCACTTGTGTGACCCCCAAGTGGAACGGTATAAGGGGAAAAGGGTAAGGTTAACTTCCACCTCGCCTCTCCCCGTTCAACTCGATGGCGACTATCTGGGCACCACCCCTCTAGAATGCACCGTCCTTCCCCAAGCCCTGCGAGTGATCGTCCCAGGGATAGAGAACGACCTCTTTCAAAGGCCGCCACAAAGTGAAATACCTTACCCTTCTACTGATATTTGTCCCCTTAGCCATAGCCTCTTCCCTCCTTGAGTTTGATACGTGGCTGATCTTCGCCTCGGCGGCCTTGGAGATAATACCCCTGGCTGGGATATTGGGAAGGGCCACCGAGGAACTCGCCCTTCACGCTGGGCCGCGAGTGGGGGGCTCCTCAACGCCACCCTGGGCAACGCGGCGGACGTGAGCTTCGCATAACAGGGTCCTTGGTTACATGTACCTGGTGTATGAGAAGGAGGAAAGCAAATGGGATGGCTTTCAGACCCCCAAGTCTGGCTGGGACTGGCCACGCTGACTGCCCTCGAAATTGTTCTCGGCATTGATAACATAATCTTCATCGCTATCCTCGCAGCTAAACTGCCTCCCCATCAACAAGCGAGGGCACGTAGGACAGGACTGGGATTGGCCATGATATCGCGGATTGGGCTTCTCTTCTCTCTTACCTGGATTATGCGACTCGCCGAGCCGTTGTTCACCATCGTCACATTGGAGATCTCCGGCCGTGACATTGTTCTTATCGTCGGCGGATTGTTCCTATTGGGCAAGAGCACCCTCGAAATACACGATAAACTGGAGGGAGAAGAGGGCCCATCTGCGCGGCCGATACGCACATCATTCCTAGCTGTCATTGTACAAATCGCGCTGCTAGACATCATCTTCTCACTGGACTCGGTCATCACCGCGATTGGATTGGCCAACCAAGTTGCCATTATGGTTGCAGCAGTTGTCGCGGCGGTAATATTCATGATGATATTTGTAGGCCCGGTAAATGAGTTTGTCGAACGACACCCCACAATCAAAATCTTGGCGCTGAGCTTTCTTCTCCTGGTTGGATTGACATTGATTAGCGAAGGCCTCGACCTGCACATTCCCAAAGGGTATGTCTATTTTGCTATGGCTTTCTCTGTGTTCGTAGAAATGCTAAACCTGAGAGTACGCGCCCGCCCAAGCGCTCCCGTTCAGCTCCGCAAACCGTTTGCAGGTGAAGTCAAAAAGAGAGCCCTATGACCCTTCGTTTCACATGGGCAAGGGGATAGGTAGTGCATGAGCGACGATTGGCGATTCGTTCAGCAACAAGTCTACCAAGTCAAGGTGAAGGGGTTCTGGACGAAAGTCGGTCGGACTGGTTCGACGGCCTCATATCTCTGGACGGCGAATCGAACTGGCTGGAGGGAGGGGAACTTCTAGCCGTATATTGTATCATCGCCATCGCTTTCTTCCTCCTCCCCTCCTAGATTGTGGAAAGGGGAGGAGGATGATATAATTTACCTTTGGAGGTAATGGTTTGCTCAAATATCTACAGGTAGTCCAGATCATAGTATCCCTAGCTCTTATAGTGGCCGTCCTTCTCCAGGCTAAAGGAGCGCGATTAGGGGGTATCTTCGGAGGAGAGGGGGGGATCTACAAGAGCCGCCGGGGAGTGGAGAGGACCCTCTTCAATATCACCATCGGCCTCGTGGTCATCTTCTTCATCGTCTCCGTGGTCACCGTTTTCCTCCAACCCTCTTAAGGAGAGGCCTTTGATCCGATATATCCGCTGGTCAGCCCTCATCGCCGTGGCGGGCACTCTGCTCCTGGGTGCCCTTCTTATCTACCTAGCCTATACCACCACTACCCTTATCGTCCCCGCCGAGGGGGGTACATATGTGGAAGGGGTGGCAGGCAGCCCTACCTATATCAACCCCCTCCTAAGCGGCTACAACCAAGTGGACGCCGACCTCGTCTCCCTCACCTTCTCTGGCCTTACGGAGATCAACGAGAGAGGAGAAGTGGTGCCGGACCTGGCTCGCAAATGGGATATCTCCGAGGATGGTCTCACCTATACCTTCTATCTCCGCCCAGATGTGCGTTGGCACGATGGGGAGCCTTTCACCGCCGACGATGTGGTCTTCACCATCGAGGCCCTCCAAGACCAAAATTTCCAGGGCCCACCGGAGCTGGCTACACTCTGGCAGGCGGTTACTGCGGAAAAGCGGAGCGATCACATCGTCTCCTTCACCCTTCAAGAGCCCTTTGCTCCTTTCTTGGCCTACACAACGGTAGGCATCCTGCCGAAGCATATCTTAAAAGGGGTCCCGGCTACGGAACTTCCCCTGCACCCTTTTAGCGCTCATGCGGTGGGCACGGGACCCTTCCGCCTCCTAGAGTTGACGGAAGAGCACGCCTTCCTTGAAGCCAACCCCTATTATTATGGCCAGAAGCCCTACCTAGATAAGGTGGAATTCCGCTTCTACCGCGATTACGGGGAGATCTTTGCCGCCTACCAACGAGGGAAGGTAGAGGGCATAAGCCGCGTCCTTCCTCCAGATCTAGACCGTGTGCGTCAAGTGGAGGGGCTAAACCTCTACTCGACGTGGCTATCCCGTTATACCCTTATCTTCCTCAACTTGGAAGCCCCGGTCTTCCAAGAGAAGGAGGTGAGGCAAGCGCTCCTTTGGGCCATAGATCGACAGGGGATCATCGATCAGATCTTGGATGGGCAAGGCCTGGTGGTCGACAGCCCTATCCTCCTCAACTCCTGGGCCTATAATGAAAATACCCCCCGCTACGAGTATAACCCCCAGCGAGCCAAAGCCCTTCTGGAGGAAGCGGGCTGGGTGGACACCGACAACGATGGGGTAAGAGAGAAGGAAGGGATCCCCTTAGAGTTCCCCCTTCTGACCAACGACGATCCTTTGAGAGTGCGCATTATCGAGGAGATCGCCAGGGAGTTGGAGGAGGTGGGGGTGAGAGTTCATACCCAGGTTCTCGGCCATGGGATGAGCGAACTGCTCCAATCTCGTCACTTCACAGCCGCCCTTTATGGGTGGGGAGATCTCCCCCCCGATCCAGATCTCTACGAGATGTGGCACTCTACCCAAGCCACAGACGAGGGGCAGAACTACGGAGGCTTCGCCAATCGGGATGTAGATGAACTCTTAGAGCAGGCGCGGTTGATCAACGACCTTGCCCAGAGAAGAGAACTCTACCGGCGCTTTCAGGAGATATTCGCCCAGGAGGTTCCCGCCCTCCTCCTCTACTATCCGATCTATAATTATGCGGTAAGCGAGCGGGTGAAAGGGGTACAACTTGGGCCTCTTTCGACCCCCAGCGACCGGTTCCGCACTATAGCCGACTGGTACGTGAACACTAAAAGGGTGATGGTAAGCGAGACGCTTCAGTGATTGACAAGCCGTACGAGTAGTGGTAAAGTAGAATTGAGCCGAGGTGGCGGAATAGGTAGACGCGCTGCGTTCAGGGCGCAGTGGGCATAAGCCCATAGGGGTTCGAGTCCCCTCCTCGGCATCGAGGGGCCAGTTGACTACGATTCTGGTGATAGATTCGGATAAGCGAATAGCGGATCGCATAGCCAAGATCCTCCAAGCCGAGGAGATGGTAGCCTCCATTGCCACGGAGGGGGAGGAGGCTCTGCAGTACCTCGATGAAGAGCCTCTAGATGCCGTGGTCTTGAGCCTAGGTCCACCGGGCAGTTGGGAGCACGACCTATGCCGGGAGATACGAGAGCGGACCATTGCCCCTTTGCTTGTGGTGGGGAAAAGAGGGGAGGAATTTGCCTTGGCCCGCAGTCTAAATGCCGGGGGCGATGCTCACCTCCTCAAGCCCTTCAAGGCGCGAATCTTTCTAGCACAGTTATATGCCCTGCTGCGCCGTGTGGGCTTGTCCCGGCCAGGCCATGCTGGACAGTTCGATATAGGCAGGCTAGCCATAAACGTCTTTCGGCACGAGGTGAGGGTGGAGGGTAGGCCAGTGGATCTCACGCCTACCGAGTTCGAAATATTGCGTTGTCTCCTGAACAACTCCGGGCGCGCTCTCAGTTATCGGAGCCTGGTGAGGCAGGTACAGGGGTACGATTGTTCTTCTGAGGAGGCCCGCAAGTTGCTGAAAGTGCATGTCCACAACCTGCGAAAGAAGATTGAGCCCCTTCCGGAAAAGCCGGCTCATATCCTCAACGTCCGTGGCTTCGGCTACCTCTTCGAACGACGAAGGTTCAACCGTGAAACCCTGAACCAGACGCTATCATGAGGCCGTCTTAACCAAATCTTAACCAAAAACTGGTAAAAGGGGTGATTCTTGACCACTCTCTTTGTATAATGGTACCGAAGTACTATAGATTCTACTTCTGTTATTAGTGGTCCACATCGGCGTAGAGGCCATGAATCGTCGCTCACACGTGGGCACCGAAGCGGCGAGGAGCTAGTGGTGCAACCGGCTACGAATTTGAGGCGTAGCCGGTTTCTTATCCTTTGACCGAAAGAAAGGAGACTAGGGCATGAAGGGGCCCGAGTTCACAGCGCGTCGAACCGATTCGCCCTGGCCCATTGGCTATAATGAGACGAGCGCTAGGGAAAAGAAAGGCGGGAGAAAAGGGGTAAGAAGACGCCTGTCAAACAGCCTGCTATTGATTGGTGCTGGCCTATTTATCCTAAGCATGCTGCTGAGCGCCGTGTCCCTGGCGGCGGTGCCGGGGGCGCCGCTCCAGGATGTGGAGTGTGAAGGGCCGCGACTGAATATCTCCCACGTCAAATGTTTCGAGGCTCCCGATTGTAAGGCTGGCGAGGACGAGGGAATGATTGAGGTCCATTTCGTGCTGGTCCACGCTCCCGATGCCTACCACATCAACCACTACGGACAAGTTTCTTACACGATGACCACGCCGGACGGGACAGTGATCTCCAGCACCGCCTCGTTCGACCAGCACACCGGCGACACCGTCCACTACCAGGACTACGTCTCCGGAGGGAATGGCACGTACACGGTTACTGTGGGGAGCGTGACGCTGACGGTAGACAGCACTGCCTCCACCTACAACCTGGCCAACGCGGGTCCCTTCTCGGTGACGGATTGCGAGTGCCCGCCTACACCTACGCCGACTGACACTCCAACTCCTACGGCTACACCGACTGAGACCCCAACCTCCACGCCCACAGAAACTCCCACCGCTACGCCTACCGAGACCGCTACCGCCACGCCCACTGAAACAGCTACCGTCACACCAACTCAGACCCCTACCCAAACACCAACCCAGACGCCCACAGAAACTCCTACCGCTACGCCTACCAGTACGCCAACAGGGACTTTGACACCTACTAGTACACCTACCAACACCCCTACTAATACGCCTACCAACACGCCTACACCTCCACATTGCCCGAACGCGACCATCACTGTGCACTTGACCGAGTGCGACGCACCGGTAGTTGGTGCCTCCGTGGAACTTCACTCCTCGTCGGGTGATAGATACGGGCCGACGACGACTAACGCTGCCGGAAACGCGACCTTCTCAGTCATCGGCGGATCTGACAGACAATGGTACGCCAACGTAAATGGTGTAAGGATGGGCGCAACCATCAGAGTCACCAAGTGTGGAGGGACAGGAACCATTGACCCGGTTTTCCCTTGTGCCGTGACACCGACGCCAACACCGGTAGTAGAGGTCCTGGGGGTCGAGAGGCTGCCGGTTACCGGACCAGTCATGCCACCTCCCGGCGTCTCCTCCCTGGTTGCAGGGGTGAGTTTACTTCTTATCGCCTCCGGCGGACTACTGCGCTGGTTTGATAGGCAAGGATAATCTAAGTATGTGGAGAGGGTAGGTTCGTCCACATGCTCTGGTAACTCCTTGCGACAAACGATCGCTGCTCCTGGAGAGATGAGTTGTTCAAAAAGCCTCACCTCCATCCCCTTGGAGAGCCAAATCTCTCTATACACGATGTAGGCAGTATACTTTTGGGGCTGGGCATCTCCCTTTTCCTGGTGGTAGAAGCCTTGTCCCACCCTCTGGCTATGGCCGACCAAGCGGCGGTAATACCCAAATCGGAAGAGAATCAACTAGGGAGCACGATCTCTGCTGTCGAATTTCTGGAGGAGACCCTTCACCGGAAGAGCAAAGAGAGAGAAACCAGCGAGGAGAAGGGAGCCTCACCAGTTCGATTTCAACATGGTATGTTGTGGGCCAGGCTAGAGCCCGGCTTTGGGTCTATAGATAGAGAGATGAGTGCCAGGCCACCGGCAGTGCGGGCTACTAGGCTAGTAATCTCCCCTCTAGATTTGGATGTCCCGGTAGTAGAATTGCCGATTACCGATAATAGTTGGGACGTCTCAGTGATCACGCATGAGGTGGCCCATCTGGAGGGAACGGCCAATCCAGGGGAGAAGAACAATATGGTGCTCGCCGGCCATGTGACTTTGAGAAGAGGGGCAGGGCCCTTCCTAAACCTAGAGAGCCTAAAACCAGGGGATATGGCTATCGTATATGCAGGAGAGCAAGCCTACACCTACCGCGTGATAAGTAAAAACCACATAGGGCCCACCGATGTCTCTGTAGCCTATCCTACTTCCGAGCCCATCCTCACCCTGATTACCTGCACCAATTGGGATGCTGAGAACCGAGTATATACCCAGCGTGTAGCCGTGATCGCTCAATTGGTGAGGAGGGGACACCCTAGCCTGGCCAGATAGGGCATCGGGCAGTCAAAAAAGGACAAGCCTTCCTTGGCTTGTCCTTTTGTACACCTTTTGGGGCGACAGATCAATCTCCCGGAACTCGCCTTCTTCGACAGCCTGGGGACGAGGGAGGAGTCAGGGTCTAGGAATTCGTGCCTATGAAGACCAAGGTGAAATACTTCACCCCCTCAAGAGTGATGGCCTCACCGATGCCGAGATGGGTGTAGTGAGGGTTGAGAATGTTCTTTCTATGCGTGCCGCTGTTCATGAAAGCCGAAACCACTACTTCGACCGCTTGGCTAGACTCGACGTTGGTTCTGGCTAGATTTTCCCCTGCGTAAAGAGAATATATACCCCTGGCGTCTAGAAAGTCGAAAACCATCTTTCCCTCTGGGGTAGTGTGGCTGAAGTAACCACTGGTCATCATGTCGCTACTGCGTTCCCTAGCCAGACCCACCAGCCTGACATCAATCGCCAGGGGAGAAAGACCCGCATTAGCTCGCTCCTCATTGATCGCCTCCCACATCTCGCTTTCCAGATCTGAAAGGGCGATTTGAATAGGTATAGGGGTGGCCGTTGGTGGTACTGGCGTGGGCGTGGGTGGGACTGGTGTGGACGTGGGCGGGACGGGCGATGGCGTAAGGAAAAGAGGCGCTGGTGTGGATGGAGCCTCACCCTCTAGGCCAGAGACATCTTTCCTTTCGCTAGAGATAGGGTGAGGAGAACCCCGATTATCGCCACTCCCCATGGACATCTGAGTGGATAGTGGGGTTTGCTCGGTTTTATTTGGGCTGGCGAGAGGTGCGCCCTGCGTCTCTGAGGCTGGATAGGCAGCAAGGGTGGCTAGGAGAGCCATCGCTATAGCGACCACAAGGACCCCTCTCAGGATAAGGGCTAGAGGTGAACCTCTTCGAGGGAGAGGGATTATCTTCACAGGTACGAACAAGCCGATCTCCTTTTCTTCTCCTTGGGCCGCCCTCGAGAAATGAAAAGCCTGTGGCTTTGCCAAGCCAGCAAAGCCACAGGCTCCGATCTTCCAAACACTAACACCCGCTTCGGCAGCCCGGCGATCGTCGCTCAGTAGTCGAGCCTCAGACCCGTGGCTTTGCGCCCCCATCTTTCGATGGGTTTGCCTTTATCGGCGGATTTTTAAATGGTTCACAACATGCCCTTGCGCACTCCTTGCATGCCCAGTATAGGGCTTGGATAAGCCTGGGTCAATGGGAAAGTAGTACCAGTAGGGCTCATATCCTCCCTACCCTTGGTACCACTCGCCATCGAGCCCTAGAAACTGGCCGATATATGGGACGTAGTTGAGGAACGGTTGATTCTAATCGGCTTACTGATGATCAGGCCGGACCCAAGACCTCGTCCTGAGGCTTGATCTGAGGGATGCAGGCCCGCGGGGAGCCCTTTGTTAAGCGTCAAACGCATCGGCTACAGTCGATCACCAGGTCGATGGGCTTTGCTTTGTGGTAACCTCACGCACGGCTTCGTAGAGGAGCCGAGGAGTGAAATCCACATCCACCATCCGAAAGTAATAATCAGCACGCTCGGCTGGTATATTCCCCACCTGTCTGAAATACCAGATGTTGAAAACTCCGGCCCAAGGCCAGTGGGCTCGGGCAAATTCGATGCCCCGCACCGTATAGGCCGCCTGTTCTTCCTCGCTTACCCTCTGCCAAACCAGCCGCTCAGGGGGGAAATCCGCCGGCGCGGCGTTCCACCCGTACTCGCTGAACCAGATAGCCTTATTGCAATCGCCGTACCGTTCCATGATCTCCCGAAGCAGTAACACCCTCGAGAAGTTGAGAAGGTCTTCCCTCGGCGTCTCCTCAGGTGGACTGCCCATCCCGAAGGCGTTGGAGGAGAGGATGTCGAAATACTCCCCCGCACCAGCCTTATACATCTCTTCCAGAAACTGGAGTTCGTTCATGCTGATCCACTTGCCAGGCGTCGGGTGCTCTTGTCCAAAGGTGATCGCCAATGGCGCGCTCTGTACGCATATATCCGGGTTAGCCTCTTTGGCCCTCAGGTAGGCCATCCGCAGCATCTCCACATAACCTTCGGGATCCACCGGACGGTTTCCCCACTCGGGCCAGATATTCGGTTCGTTCCAGATTTCTATATAGTTAATCCTTCCCCGATAGTGGTCCACAAAGGCATAGACGAAGTCCGCGTAATCTCGTAAGTCGTCGGGGGGGGCGTTGGGTAGGCTATTATCACGGCGGCTCCAATGGGGCGGCCAGTCCAAACGGGCTATGATCTGGAAGCCGTACTCCTCGTAGAGGTCAACCAGGTGATCATATTTCTCCCACACGAACTCGCCCTTGTGTTGGGGCTCGATCTCCGCCCAAAGAAATTGTTGCCTGGCCCATCTCAACCCTGCCTCCCGCGCCATCAAGAGCGTCTTCCTCTGCTTCCACTCCTCCACCTCCTGCTCCAAGAAGAAGTTAGCCCCATAGGGGTTCACATCGGTGTTCGGGACAGGTGTTTCATGGGGACAGGAAGGGGCCTCACCCTTCGGCCTGAGGTCCAGCCGCGAACAGCCCGAACCGATGAGCAGGAACAGAATGCCCAGGACGGATACGGTGCGTGATAGCGGGGACAACCTAATCATAGGCGTTACCCCCTCTAAGAGGAGTAGAGGGTAGCGGAGATCGATCTATCCAAAGCGATGCCACGGTAGAACTACCGGGAAGAGGAGGCGGAAGAAAGCCTTCTCCCTTTCCAAGGTCTCGGCGACGCTTCCCTCAACGTCGGCATGGATCCTGACCGAGAGGACTCCGTCTCTTGGATCGCGCCCCGGGTTGGTCCATAGGTACCAGTAGAGGATGAGCCGCCTCCTCTCGCCCTTTTGGCCCATGAACCTTTGCACGTGTACTTCGGAATCGCCGATCTCTATGGGCTCCAAACCCTGGTCGATGATACGCCAGCCGTTGGCGGGGTAACAGGTGAGAGGGGTATGCTCAAAGAGGCTGAAACTCTTGCTTCCTCTGTTGCCCAAGATGGAAAAGTATATCCAATTCCCCTCCCCATCGGTGAAAAGCCTCATGATGGCGATATCGGGGTTTTTGAACCACTTGATCATCTCCCGGTCTGGGGGGGTATCTTCGCCTGGAGCGTACCAGGGGCCGATCTTATGTGGGAGTTTCTGCGCCAACTCCTCCCAGTCCGAGAAATCGACCGGCCCAGCCACAGCCCTCTCGTAGGGCGTTACTTGGTACCAGCCGCTCACATCTATGAACGACGCATGTGAGGCCTCCGGGAGCGGGGTGGCACCGACCTCCTCAGACTCCGATTCCGCCACCGATATAGGCGGTGTCCCACTCAACCGAGGGAGAAGCAGGGAGGCTCCACCGGCCAGAAGCAGGAGGAGAATAACGGTCAAATATCTTGTCTGACCTCGGAACATCCGACCACCTTACCTACGCCGATCAAGAGGGCAAGAGCCACAAGAAAGAGGATGGGGCTGGAGAAGTTATGAAAGTATGCCATCCCTGCCTCGGCTCCGAAGAAGTGGGCGATGGAGAGGAGAGAGGAGACACGGAAGAGGTTAGCGGCCATGGCGATGGGAACAGCGGCGCCAAGGAGGGTTACTTTAGCAAGGGGAGAGCCGCGGACGATGTAGGTGAGTACGGCCGTCAAGGCCAAGAGGGAGACGATGGAGTTGAGCCCACTGCAAGGAGCAGCCACCACGAAGGTGGAATCGGTTAGACTGATTTGAGCCCCCAGATTTCTAGCCGGAATGCCCACCATCTGGACGAGGGATGCGGCATGAGTAGCGGTCAAAGATTCCAGCGAGGGGCTGAGTCGATCTACGATGGGCAAGGGGATCATGAAGGAGAGGAAGCCTAGGGGAAAGAGTAGTTGGCGAGCCGCCAGAAGGCCGCAAAAGTGGATAACTAAACCAATAAGGACCAAGATGAAGGCCAGGGCGGAGAGGTAGTAGGCTTGCCAAAGCATGGCCAAAAGGTGGCCGGCCAACCCCAGGGCGACCACCACCCAACCGAAATTGTTAGGCTCCCCTCCCTCCCCAAAGAAAGCGCCTTTCTTTCGCCATAGGAAGAAGAGAGAGACCAAGGGCACTAAGAAACCGTGGGAGTAGTAGGGGTTGTTTAGCCAGGAGAAAACGAGCCAACGGAAAGTGGGGTAGAAGAGAAAGACCAAGAGAGTAGCGATGATGACCCCAGCCACTATACCGCGAAATTTTCCCATCTGTTCCTGCTACCTGTGGGGTAGACTTTAGCACGCTAACGCCTGGCTGTCAAGGATCCGAGGCGAAAAAAGGGGAGAAGAAAACTCTTCTCCCCTTATATAGCCTTGCCTTCGCGGGCTGGAGCCTTCTACTCTTTCTTCCGTGCCCTGAGCCTCAGGCTGGCATACCCTGCCAGGCCGGCTAAGCCGCTCCCCAGAAGGATCATCGTATTGGCCTCGGGGATGAAGGGCTCCGGCGTTGGCGTTGGCGTGGGTGGCACCTCTGGTGCTACCGTCGGTGTGGGCGTAACGGGGACGAAGCTGCCGGCTTCCAGGAAGACGGCGGCGTCGAGGATACTGTCGCTGGCGTCGGCGATCGCCAGCTTGATTCGGTTTGTCTCACCGGCGGTGACGGAGGCCTGGCAGGTGAGGACCACGGTCAGGCCGTCCATCTCCGTGTCGATGGCCCCACCCTCATCATCGAGGTCGTTGTTGATGTAGAGGGCCGGGTTTTCGGCTGGCGTGGACCCGAAGGGGTTTCCGTTGTTGATGGTATTGATCGACACCGGGTCGCCGTCGACCAGGGCGCAGTTGACGTCGTTGATGAGGAACGCGAAGACATCGTTAAACTGGGTGTGGACGTACTCGTTGTATTCGTCTGAGGCGAAGACGTAGCGGAAAATAACGGAGCCTGTCTCAGGGACAAAGTCGAATTCCAGCACAGCCGCGTCGTAGGTGGTGAACCCCGAGAGGGCGTCCAGGTCGGCGTCGCCGGCCGTCCCGTTAACAGTGGTTATGTCGTCCTCGACGTTTGGGCCCACCACGTTGGCCACGTCGCCGGAGCTAAGGATGATCCCCGACTCAAAGCCGATGATCCCAGTGCCGCCGGAGAATCTTCCAGCGGCTACCTCGGCACCGGTGTAGGTGACATTGGAAATGGTGATCCCGACGCCCGCCAAATCGGTTGCCAGATCGTCGGGAGTCAGTGGTCCTGTCAGGTCTTCGGTGACCAGGGCAGGGGAAGCCGCAACTGAGCTCGTGATCCCAACCGCAATGGCGAGCACAAGAACGCTGCTCACAATTATCATAGCGATTTTGGCCATTGTCGCCTCCTCTCTCGGCCGTGAGGCCTGAACATCGCCTTTAAGAAGATACTCTTTCCATTCCTTGGATGAAATTTTATCCCCTTCCCTTTCTTGTTCCGAGGACATCACCCACCTTTCTAGGAGTAGCCTGCCCGCTGAAAAGACCCTTGTATTTGATCACATAATAACACGGAACAGGTTGTCTGTCAATAATAGGTATGCCAAAACACCGTAACCACTCCTTCTGCTATCCGGCTTGCCACTCTCATCGCCTTCCTCTTGGTGCCACTTATCGAGGAGACTTTAGCACGCCATCGTCTGGCTGTCAAGGAGCAAAACAAAGAAGGGGGAGAAGACCTTTCTTCTCCCCCTCTCTATGTGCCCTTCGCGGGCTGGAGCCTTCTACTCTTTCTTCCGTGCCCTGAGCCTCAGGCTGGCATACCCTGCCAGGCCGGCTAAGCCGCTCCCCAGAAGGATCATGGTATTGGCCTCGGGGATGAAGGGCTCCGGCGTTGGCGTTGGCGTGGGTGTCACCTCTGGTGCTACCGTGGGTGTTGGTGTGGGCGTGGGCGGGAGCTGTGGCGTAGTTCCAAAGCTCCACCAATCGCTAAGGGTGGTGCAACCTCCTGCCGCGATGGCTACATCTGACCACTGGAGACCGGCGCCGTTATCGATATAGGCGGGATTGATGCTGTTGTCGAAGCCGGTACCGGGGCTGGTGGGGCCTGTGCCAATGTGCATCCAGATGGTATAGTACCCATCCTCTTCGTATGCGCTGGCCGGGGTGATAGGCACAAAGATCTCATACCAATCCATAGTCTGGTTGTACCCTCCCACAGCGCCGGTAGCAGCATCGTAGTAACCATAACCATCGTCACTGCCCTGCAAGTATAGGTCTGCGGCGTGGAAGAAGGTGGCGGTGATGCTTGCCCCAGAGTTGTTGCACACCTGCCAATTTTGGCGGAAGTACTGCTCCCCATTTACGTAGGAAAGGGTCTCCGTGATACGCAGGCCCGTGGTTCCCGCGTCGACCACCGTGGTCACCACCCAGGGATCGGCGGCGGTACCAGAACCGGTGGGGCCGGTTTGACTGACCGGCGTCCAATCGGTGACATCGATGGCCGCACTCCCGCCCGAGTGACCATCCCAATCCGGCCCGTAGACGTTCCCTCCGATCCAAGCGAGGAGGCCGCTATCGGCTTCCGTCCCCCAGGGAGGATAAACCTGACCATCTGCCTGACCGACATAGAATATCTGGAGGCTAAGATCCTCAGCCACGTTGATGGTCAAGGGGTTGCCTGAGATAGTCACGTAGGGAGTTGGCGCACCCACTCCAGGGGGGTTGCCCTTGTCAGCGAGTACGGGCACTGTCACCACGGAGAGAAGCACAACTAGGCTCACTACCACCAAGAAGATCCTCTTTCCATTCTTCGAACGAAGTTTCATCCCTCCTCTCCTTTCCTGCGCCAGGTCCAATGACTCCATCTGTCAGAATTCACTCTGCCGAGACATCACCCACCTTTCTACTACTCTGCAAATTTTAATAACCTTGTCCTCTGCTTGGTCGTATCATAGCACCAAGTAGATCGTTTGTCAATAATCTTCGTAGGTAAGTCAAGACATTGTGACCACTTCTTCAGGGGTCAAGCCGCTCATCCCCACGTTGCTATGACCCTTGAAGGTTGACTTTCTCCTACAGAGGGTTCGCCCTGAAGGGACCATAACCTTCGAGCATACGGAGCGACGGTTCTGCCAGTACCTCAGCAAAAGCGGACTGGATCGCGCTCACCGATCTACATCACCTCTCCAACATCTGGGCCAATTCATAGAAATCCAGATCCACGCTCTTCCGGGTGGCCAGCACCTTCTCCAGGTTGGTGGCCACCACCTTGTTCCCGATGAGCCCCACCATCTTGCCCTTTTGCCCCTTTATCAACTGTTGGACCGCTGCTGCTCCCAACCGGGTGGCTAAGAGGCGGTCGAAGGCCGTAGGTGAGCCCCCACGTTGGACGTGACCCAAGATAGTGACCCGAACCTCGAAACCCAGTTCCTTCCCCCTTAGATGTTGGGCTAAGGTCTGGGTATCGGGCTTGGCCCCCTCGGCTACCACGGCGATGAAGTGAGCCTTTCCCCTTATATAGGCGTCCTTCACCCTCTCCGCCAACTCCTCACAGGTGGTCTCCACCTCCGGTATGACGATCGCCTCCGCCCCTCCGGCGATCCCTCCCATGAGGGCCAAGTAGCCCGAGTTCCTCCCCATCACCTCCACCAGAAAAGCCCTCTGATGGGAAGAAGCGGTATCTTTAATCCTATCGATAGCATCCAAGAGCGTATTTAGGGCCGTATCTACCCCAATCGCTATGTCAGTGAAGGCGAGGTCGTTGTCGATGGTAGCGGGGACGCCCATCACTGGGAACCCCATCTGGTGAAGTTTGAGGGCGCCGGTCTGGGAACCATCGCCACCGATAACCACTAAAGCCTCGATACCGTGACGGTTGAGGTTCCGCAAGGCTATCCGACGGCTCTCCTCAGCCATAAACTCAGGGCAACGAGCGGTCTCCAGGCAGGTGCCTCCTTTCTGGATGATGCCCCCCACAGAGCGGGCGTTTAGGGGCTCCATGTCGGCGTCGATGAGCCCTGCATACCCTCGATGGATGCCCACCACCTCTAACTCGTGGCCTATGGCGGTCCGAACGACAGCCCTGATACAGGGGTTCATACCTGGAGCATCACCTCCAGTGGTAATGACGCCTATCTTCCTCATACCATCAACTCCCTCGCAAATTCCCGCCTGAAGGGCGAGGAGTCTTTGAATTAGCGGTTTCTACTCGGATGCTGCCCTCTCCCAAAATATCGATGAGGGCCCTCTCTAATTCTAACGAATATCCGGTGGTGGCGTTGGGAAAATCTAACTGCACAACCCCTTCCTCCCGGGGTAGGTATAGGGTGAAGCGGTCCGAGCCTCGATGGCGGGCTAAAAGATGGTGTACCTCCCCTAGCCTTCTTATATCCGCCTCTTGATCACGGCCACGAGGAAAAGTGATATGGAGGTGGTAGATGGTAGGCTCCCTTTGGGCAGAAGGCTCCTTTTTATCATACCCTTTCTGATATTCGGCGGCCGAGTGGCATATCAGTTTCGCCCCCTCTTCATCGTTCGCCTGCACCCGCCCCTCCACCACCAGGATCTTTCCGGGCACCCAGAGACCTTTCGTCTCCTCGTAGACGCCGGGGAAGACGATGACCTCGATTTCGCCTCTTAGATCCTCCAGACGGGCGAAAGCCATGGGGTCGCCTTTCTTAGTGACGATGCGACGCACCTGAGAGACCATCCCCAATGCAATCACCCTTTGTCCCTCCATCGACCCCTCGATCTCCCCGCACAACGTGATCTCAGACCCTTCCAGATCTCGAGCGATCTCCTGGAGAGGGTGTTCAGAGATATAGACCCCCAACAGTTCCCTCTCCCAGGCTAGTTTCTGCTTATGGGGGATCTCCGAAAGGTCAGGGAGGACGAGGAAGCTCTGACCACTATCCCCGAAGAGGCTCATTTGGCCCACCTCCTGAGCGCGATGGGCCTTAGCGCTCAAATCCATCATCTGACCGATACTTGCCAAAAGTTGTCCCCGTCTCCCAAAATCATCAAGGGCTCCACACCGGATAAGAGATTCCAAGGCCCGGCGGTTCACCTGTCGGAGGTCCACGCGGCGGGCAAAATCTTCTACGTTGTTAAAGAGCTCTCCCCGACGAGCCTCGAGGATAGCGTTCACCGGCCCCTGCCCCACGTTCTTGATAGCCCCCAGGCCGAAACGGATCGCGCTCCCCTCTAGGGTGAAATCCCAGGAACCGTAGTTGACGTTAGGGGGTAGAACCTCGATACCCAAGCGACGGCATTCCGCCACACCAGCGGCCACCTTATCGGTATCCCCCATCTCCACAGAGAGAAGTGCGGCCATATATTCCACCGGGTATTTGGCTTTCAGATATGCGGTCTGACAGGTGATCACCGCGTAAGCCGCGGCATGGGCCTTATTGAAGCCATAACGGCCGAAATACTCCAACATATCGAAGATCTCGTTGGCCTTATCCTCCCCTACTCCTCGAGATACGGCCCCCTGTATGAACTTCCGACGCTGTCGTTTCAACTGCTGGGCTTTCTTTTTCCCTATCGCCTCCCGCAAGAGGTCCGCTTCGCTAGGGGTAAAGCCCGCCAGGCACATGGCGATCTGGATAACCTGATCTTGGTATACGATTATCCCGTAGGTGTCCCTTAGGATGGGCTCGAGATCGGGCAAGAGGTAGGCGATGGGTATCAAGTTATGCTTTCTTCGAATAAAGTCGCCGATATATTTCATGGGCCCCGGACGATATAGGGCGATAGTGGCCATCACATCGCCGAAAGAGGTGGGGCGGAGTTCCTTTAGGACCCGGCGCATCCCCGCACTCTCCACCTGGAAGACGCCTACCACATCCCCGACCGAGAGGAGTTCATAGATGGCTGGATCGTTAAGGTTCAAACCCTCCGGGGTGAGTTCGAGGCCTCGCGTCTCCTTTATCAGCTCCATCGCCCGTCTGATGACGGTTAGGGTGGAGAGGCCCAGAAAGTCCATCTTCAGGAGACCGATCTGTAAGAGATCGTTCATGGCATATTGGGTGATCACCCCTTCGCCCCTGATCGCCTTCTGAAGGGGGACATACTCGGTAAGTGGTTCGTCGGTGATCACCACCCCTGCCGCATGGGTGGAAGCGTGGCGAGCAACCCCCTCTAGGCTCTGGGCGGCTTCGATGAGTTCCTTGATATAAGATCGGGCCTCGCATAGTTCTCGCAGTTCTAGCGAGATCTTCAAGGCTTCACCAATGGTCGCCCCGAAGGGGATCAATTTGGCCACATGGTCCACATCGCCTGGGGGGAGATCGAGGGCTCGACCCGCATCCCGGATGGCCGCCCGGGCGGCCATAGTCCCGAAAGTGATGATCTGAGCCACATGGTCCGTGCCATACCTGCGCACTACGTAGTCGATCACCTCCCCTCGGCGATCCTCAGGAAAGTCCATGTCGATATCCGGCATGGAGAGGCGGCCAGGGTTCAGAAACCGCTCAAAGATGAGGCCATGACTCAGGGGATCCAGATCGGTGATCTCCAAGGCGTAGGAGACGATGCTGCCCGCCGCTGAGCCTCGCCCTGGCCCTACCAGGATGGCCCGTTCTTTGGCGAACCGGACAATATCTGAAACGATGAGGAAATAGGTGGCGAAGCCCATCTTTTGAATGAGGGAGAGTTCGTGCTTTAGCCTTTCTTGGATCTGAGGGGTGATCTCCAAGTACCGTTTCCTGATCCCCTTTTCTGCTAGATGAGTCAAATAACTGTCAGCGGTGAAGCCCTCGGCAACTTGGTAGGCTGGCAAACGAAGCCTGCCGAATTCGAAGGTCACCTCACACCGCTGGGCGATCTCGATAGTGTTCGCTAAAGCCTCGGGGACCTCAGCGAAGAGAGCGGCCATCTCCTCGGGGCTCCTCAGGTGGAAGCCACTCCCTTCCATCCTCATCCGGTTGGGGTCGTTGATCGTAGTGTTGGTCTGGATGCAAAGGAGAAGTTCATGGGCTCTGGTGTCCTCGGGGTTCACGTAGTGGACATCGTTGGTGGCCACTAGAGGGATCGACAGTTCCTTCCCCAAGGCCACCAGCTCCTTGTTGATGTCCTCCATTTCCGGCAGGTCATGGTCTTGGAGTTCGAGATAGAAATTCTCCCCCCCGAAGACCTCTTTGTACCATAAAGCAGCCTTGCGGGCCTTCTCTGCGTTCCCCGCGGAGATGAGCCGCGGTATCTCTCCCGAGCCGCAGGCCGAAAGGGCGATCAAGCCTTCGGCGTATCGGGCCAAGAGTTCTTTGTCCACGCGAGGCTTGTAATAAAAGCCTTCCAGATGGGCTTTGGTAACCAAAGTGGTAAGGTTCTTGTACCCCTTTTCGTTCTCCGCCAAAAGGATGAGATGATAGGGTTTGGCCTCTCCCTGGGCCCCTCGCTCCTTCAGAGAGCCCAAAGCGATGTAGATCTCGCAGCCCAAGATCGGCTTTACGCCTTGGGCCTGTGCCGCCTCGTAGAAGGGGAGGATGGCGTACATCGCGCCATGGTCGGTGAGGGCTAAGGCTCTCATCCCCAAAGCCTTAGCCCGAGAGACTAGTTCATCGACCCGGGCTAGGCCATCGAGGAGCGAATATTCGCTATGAACATGGAGGTGTACAAACTCCGGCAAACCGAAACCCCATACCGTGGAGATATCCAAAAATCATTATAGCATTAAAGACCTCGAAGGTGAACAGGAAGTCGGCTCGATCTCTCAACTTTTAAGGTTTATATCAAAGAAGATGAGTCGCGAGTTCGCTTGAACCGGCAACACCATCCCCCCATGATGTCAGGAATTTCAAGGCCGTTATTTTGACAGGCTGCTCTTGATGAGATATGCTCTTACTGGGAGGGGATTTTGCCTGAACTGCCAGAGGTAGAGACTATCCGGCGCGACTTAGAGCCCCTAATCTTGGGGGCTACCATAGTGGGGGTGGAACTCTTTTGGCCGGGGAGTATCGCCCGGCCCTCGGCCCAAGAGTTTGAAGATCTCATCAGCGGGCGTACGATCTTCCGTTTGTGTCGTCGAGGGAAATACCTCATCTTCGTCCTCTCGGGAGGTTGGAACCTCATCGTACACTTGGCTATGACGGGCCGTCTTCTGCTCAACCAATTGGAGATGGATAGGCATACCCACGCACTCTTTCATTTAAAGGATGGGCGCAACCTTCTCTTTGTGGATATGCGGAAGTTCGGACGCTTGCATCTAGTAAAGGACACACAGGAGGTGGTGGGGCGGCTGGGCCCTGAACCTCTAGAGGCGGGGTTCACCCCCCAAAGGCTCGCCCATCTTCTGGCTAACCGCCGCGGAGCGCTTAAGTCCCTTCTCTTGAATCAGCGGTTCCTCGCCGGCCTGGGCAATATCTATTCAGACGAGGCCCTTTTCCAGGCAGGATTGCACCCTCAACGTCCTGCCGCTACCCTGAGCGGCGAGGAGGTGAAGCGTCTCCATCGGGCGATTCGGGAGGTCCTCTTCCAAGGCCTGGCCGATGGGGGCTCCACTCTGAACGATGAGACCTATCGCCGCCCGAACGAGGAGAAGGGCAGACATCAGGAGAGGCTCCAGGTTTTCCAACGAACTGGCAGCCCCTGCCCTCGCTGTGGGGCCGCTATCGAACGGATAGTTCTTGGTGGCCGAGGTACCTACTTTTGTCCTCGCTGCCAGAGGTGAAACCTTCTCACCAAGAGCGATTTGTTGTATAATCATCTCATCGGAGGCGATATGGCGGAACGGAAGATGCGGATCCTCATCGCCAAGCCGGGCTTGGATGGCCATGACCGAGGGGCTAAGGTGGTGGCTCGAGCCCTTCGGGACGCGGGTTTCGAGGTGATCTACACCGGGTTGAGGCAGACCCCAGAGATGATTGCCGAAGCGGCGCTGCAAGAGGATGTGGACTTAGTGGGCGTAAGCATCCTTTCGGGGGCTCACATGACCCTCCTCCCCCGCATTTTGAAACTTCTCCAGGAGAAGGGTTTGGGCGACATCCCAGTCTTGGCCGGAGGCATCGTCCCCGATGAGGACGCCCCAGCCCTTAAGGAGATGGGTATCGCCGGCATCTTCGGGCCCGGCACCTCCATCCAGGAGATAGTGGAGTTCATCAACCAGATCCTCAAGAGGGCCTAGCCTTGGAGATAGTGGAGCGACTTCTGGCTGGAGATCGGAGGGCCGCGGCTCGCCTAATAAGCCTGATAGAGAACGATACCTCTCAAGCCCCGAGGCTGCTTTCTGCCCTCTACCCCCATACGGGGCGAGCCCATATCGTAGGGGTGACCGGCTCCCCGGGAACGGGCAAGAGCACTCTGGTCAGCGAGTTAACGAAAGAGATCAGAACCCGGGGGGAGAAGGTGGGCATCATAGCCGTGGACCCCACGAGCCCCTTCAGCGGCGGTGCTCTTCTGGGGGACCGCATCCGGATGCAGGACCTTAGCACCGACGAGGGGGTATTCATCCGCAGCATGGCTACTAGGGGCAGTCTGGGCGGTTTGGCTCGAGCCACAGGCGATGTGGTGAAGGTTCTCGACGCTTTGGGCCAAGATCTGATATTCATAGAGACCGTAGGGGCGGGCCAGTCGGAGGTGGAGATCGCGCGAGCGGCCCATACTGTCGTCGTGGTAGTAGCCCCTGGTCTGGGAGATGAGATCCAGGCTATTAAGGCCGGGCTGTTTGAGATCGCTGATCTCTTCGTGGTGAACAAGGCCGACCGAGAGGGGGCGGAAGGAGCCATAGCCACTCTAAACTACCTCTTGGATATGAACCAGGCTGAAGGCGACCGCTGGAGGCCCCCCATCCTCAAGACGGTAGCCATCCGCGGCGAAGGGGTGGAGGCGGTGGTCGATGCTCTTAAAAGACACCTGGGGTATCTCAAGGAGAGCGGCCAGTGGGAGTTGAAGAACAGAGCGCGGAGCGAGGAGGAGATGAAGCGAATCATAGAAGAGGCGCTTTTGAGAAAGTTGCTCTCTCGCCTGAAGGAGGGAGAGTGGGAGAGGATGATGCTCCGGATCGCAGATCGGGAACTCGACCCCTACACCGCGGCGGAAAAACTATTGGAGTCTTCAGGTGATCTTGGGAGAAAGGGTTAGGCTCCGGGCTATCGAAAGGGGGGATATCCCCACCTTTCTCAAGTGGCTCAATGACCCCGAGGTGCAACGGTACCTGGGTCGAACCCCTTTCCCTCTCTCCTTCGCCGAAGAGGAAAGATGGTTCGAGAGGCAACTGAATGACGAGAAAAATCGCATCTTCGCCATCGAGACAGAGAAAGGGGTGCATATCGGCAACATCGGCCTGCACGAGATAGATCATAAAGATGGCAAGGCCACATTAGGGATCATGATCGGCGAGAAGGGGTACTGGGATCAGGGTCACGGCACCGACGCCGTCCGCGCCCTTTTGAGGTTCGCCTTCCAGGAGTTGAATCTACACCGCATATCTCTTGAGGTCTTTGATTTCAACAAGCGGGCTATACGATGCTACGAGAAGTGTGGCTTCCGCCATGAGGGGGTGGCCAGAGAGGACTCCTTTCGTGGTGGAAAGCGCCACCATAAAATATTGATGGCCATCCTACGCCAGGAGTTCGGAGGAGATAAAGATGATCCACCTGACGACTGAGGGAGAGCAGATGTATGGAGAGCTAGCCATCTTCTCAGGCACCGCCAACCCCGCCCTGGCTCGACAGATAGCCGACTATTTGGGGGTCCCTCTACGGGAGGCGGACGTCTTTCAATTCCCAAACGAGAATATCTTCGTGCGGCTCCATGACAGCGTCCGCTCCCAAGACGTTTTCCTTATCCAGCCTACCTGTTCGCCAGTGAACGATAATATCATGGAACTCTTGATCTTTATCGATTGTCTGAGGCGGGATTCGGCGGGGCGGATCACGGCGGTGGTACCCTACTACGCCTACGGCCGCACCGACAAGAAGGATCAACCGCGAGTGCCCATCACCGCGCGGCTGATAGCCGATATGATCACCGTGGCCGGAGCCGACCGTTTCTTAACTATCGACCTCCACGCCGGGCAGATCCAAGGTTTCTTCACTATCCCCGTCGACGATATCACCGCCTTCCACATGTTGAGCGACTATTTCGTGAAGAAGGCCGTGCCTGACTGTGTAGTGGTGGCCCCGGACATCGGCGCTTCCAAGAAGGCTCGCAACTTCGCCGAGAAGTTAGATCTGCCTCTGGCCATCGTCGAGAAGCGGCGCATCAATCTGCCGGATGGCTTCAAGACAGAGGTCGTCACCCTCATAGGCGAGGTGAAGGGGAAGAACGCCATCATCTTCGATGACGAGATAGATACAGCGGCGACTCTAGAGGAGGCGGTGAACCTCCTACGAGAGGAAGATGCAGAGGATATCTACGCCTGCGTCACACACGCTGTCCTTTCCGTCCCCGCCACAGAGCGGTTGAAGAAGATGGGCCTCAAGGAACTGGTGATCACCAATACCGTGCCTGTCCCTCCCCACAAGAGGCTAGACAATATGACCATCCTCTCTGTGGGCCCCCTCCTGGGAGAGGTGATAAGGCGGATCCATCTGGGTATCTCCGTAGGGGAGATGTTTGGGGAGTAGGGGCACTGCGACTCCCCACCTTTTTACCCACCAAGGACAGACAAACTTCCCCGCTGGGTAGATAAGCCTCTTGTAGCAACCCCCTCTTAGCATCAGGGGTGATGATTGTGGTATAATAAATAAGAGGTTTGGACGGACGCACTTTTGAGGGGTGGGTGCTATGAATATTTTTTATCACGGTGATTGTCTTTTTGTGTTAAGGCACGACATTTTACCAGAATCTGTTGAGTTGATTTATCTTGATCCCCCGTTCTTCACCGGCCAGGTTCAAAAGGGCACAAAGAAATGGCAACCAGGGGCTATGGAAGTTTCCTTCGAAGATTCTAAGAGGTTTTGGAAAGAGAAGGGAGTTTCAGTATACGCTCCTGAGTGGCTGACGCACATTGCTGTAAAGCGTCCAGACTTTGCCTCTTATTTATACTATATGATGGAGAGGCTTCAGGCTTGCCACAAAGTTCTAAAGGATACTGGCAGTATCTATTTGCACTGTGATTGGAGAGCATCTCACTACCTAAAGATGGTTATGGATGAGGTGTTTGGATATGAGAATTTACTCAATGAAATCATATGGTGTTTTAGCCAAGGAGGTAGACCAAAAAACAGGTTTGCTCCTAAGCACCATACAATCTTTCACTACAGAAAAGAGAGAATGCCTGTGTTTAATGCGTCCCAAATCGCAATGCCCTTTGAATTGCTATCACCGAAATCGTCTACTTCATTCACTAAAACAGATGAGCAAGGAAGGCTATACAAAGAAATTCGCGGAACTGCTGGGGAGAAGATGTACCGATATTACCGCGAAACAGGGAAAGTGCCTTATGACTGGTGGATTGATATACCTCAAGTCACGGGGCGAGCTGCTGCTGCAAAGACGGTTTATGATGCAAGAAGGCATAGTGGATACCCCACGCAGAAACCCGAAGCCCTATTGGAACGCATTATCAAGGCATCGAGCAAGGAGGGCGATTTAGTCCTAGACCCCTTCTGTGGTTGCGGGACAACTGTAATTGTTGCCAGTAAACTTGCCAGAAGGTTTATCGGCATCGATATTCATCCCACCGCTTTTGAGATCATTAAGAATCGTGCTCATGAACTCTTTAATCAATCGCGCTACATTTCAAGGGATTTAAGTGAAGTTTTAGCAATGAGTCCCAAAGAATTTGAGGATTGGGTTAATGAGTTCTATGGAGCAAATAAGCCTTCCCCGGATAAGGGAGTTGATGGCATTACCAAAGATGGTATTCCGATTCAGGTAAAAACATCCCGTATAGGATACAAAGTATTAAGCCAGTTTATTACTGATGCCAAGTATCATCCTAGTGCGCTCAAGCCCGTCAAAAAAGTCATAGTGGTCTCACAAATAGGCTTTGATAATGGAGCAAGACAACGCAAGTTTGAGATTGAGACTACTGAGGGCATAGAGATATCCTTAACCACTCCGGAAGACATGCTCCGGCTTGATTGAGGATGATCTTGACACAGAGTCTCGGTGTAATCAGAGTCGCTGCCATGCGGTGATAATCGCCATAAATAATTGGTGCATCCATGCTTAAAGGTATCCTGACCAAAGTCGTTGGCGACCCCAACGAGCGGGAACTGAATAGACTTGCGCCTATAGTCGACGAGATCAACGCTTTAGAGTCGAAGTTCGAGAGGCTCACTGACGAGGAACTCCGAGATAAGACCACCGAGTTCAAAGGCCGTCTCTATGGCGGCGAGACGATGGACGAACTCCTCCCCGAGGCCTTCGCTGCCGTGCGCGAGGCTTCGAAGCGAACCATAGGCTTGCGCCATTTTGACGTACAACTGATAGGAGGCGTAATCCTTCACCAGGGAAAGGTAGCGGAGATGAAAACTGGCGAGGGGAAGACCCTCGTCGCTACTTTGCCCCTTTACCTTAACGCCCTGGAGGGAAAAGGAGCTCATCTCGTCACCGTCAACGACTATTTGGCCAAGCGGGACACCCAGTGGATGGGGCCCATCTACTATATGTTGGGACTGTCGGTGGGATGTATCCAGTCTTTGGCCGCCGACCCCGAACGCTCATCTTTCCTCTTCGACCCCGACTACCCGGCTACCGATGAACGTTTCCTCAACCTCCGCCCCGTCTCCCGCCAGGAAGCCTACGCCGCAGATATAACCTACGGCACCAATAACGAATTTGGCTTCGACTACCTGAGAGATAACATGGTCTGGGACCTCTCCCAATGCGTCCAACGAGGACACCATTACGCTATCGTAGATGAGGTGGATTACATTCTCATCGATGAGGCCCGTACCCCTCTTATTATCTCCGGCCCCGCCGAGGAGTCGGACGAGAACTATCTCCGCTTCGCCAGGTTAGTCCCCAGGCTTCGCCCTGAAGAGAATTACACGGTCGATGAAAAAGCCAGGATCGTCACCCTGACCGAAGATGGTATCTCCAAGATAGAGAGTTGGCTGGCCATCGACAACCTCTACTCCCCGGACAATTACCATTTGACCGCCTTCTTGGAGCAGGCCCTTCGGGCTCAGGTGCTTTTCAAGCGCGACCGGGATTACATCGTCAAGGATGGGCAGGTGATCATCGTCGATGAGTTCACCGGTCGGCTTATGTATGGGCGAAGGTATTCCGAGGGGCTCCACCAAGCCATCGAGGCCAAAGAGGGGGTGGAAATACAGAGGGAATCCCTGACACTGGCCACTATAACCTTCCAGAACTATTTCCGCCTATACAAGAAACTAGCAGGCATGACCGGTACCGCCGCCACCGAGGCCGAGGAACTAGACAAGATCTATGGCCTCGATGTGGTGGTCATCCCTACCCACAAGCCGATGATCCGCCTCGACCAGCCAGATCTGGTCTACAAGAGCGAAAGGGTTAAGTTCCGGGCGGCGGTGAAGGAGATCGAGGAACTGCATAAAAGGGGACAGCCGGTCCTGGTGGGGACTATCTTCATCGAGAAATCTGAAGAGCTCTCCGAGATGTTGAAGCGGAGGGGGATACCCCACCAGGTGCTCAACGCCAAGCACCATGAAAAAGAGGCCCATATCATCGCCCAAGCCGGCCGTTCAGGAGCCGTCACCATCGCCACCAACATGGCGGGCCGGGGCGTGGACATCCTCTTGGGAGGAAACCCTGAGGAGTTGGCCCGGGATATCCTTCGCAAGCGAGGAGTGGAACTGACCGAGATAACGGAAGAAGAGTGGGAGGGGGCTTTAAGGGAGGCCAAGGCGATCTGCGAAGAGGACAAAGGGAAGGTGCTGGCTTGGGGCGGGTTGCATATCTTGGGCACGGAGCGGCACGAGGCGCGCCGCATAGATAACCAGTTGCGGGGCCGTTCAGGCCGCCAAGGTGACCCGGGCTCCTCCCGTTTCTACGTATCCTTGGAAGATGACCTGATGCGCCGATTTGGGGGCTCTACCGTGGCTGGCCTCATGGAGAGGTTGGGTGTGGAGGAGGATATCCCCATCGAGCACAATCTGGTCTCCAAATCGATCGAGAACGCCCAAGTTAAGGTAGAGGGCTATAACTTCGACATACGCAAGCACCTCCTCGAATACGACGATGTCATTAATAAGCAAAGGCAGATTATCTATGAGCAGAGGCGGAAGATCTTAAGCGAGGAGAACCTGCGCCCCATCATCATCGATATGGTAAGGGAGGAGTTGGAAGACCTGGTGGGGATCTATACCGGGGGCCATCCCGAGGAGTGGGACCTCGGAGGGCTATTTAATGGCGCGCGGGCTATCTTGCCCTTCCCCCCTAATTTTACTCCTCGCCGTTGGGAGGGGCTCTCCTCTCAAGAGATAGAGGACGACCTTTTAAGTTTGGCGCAAGAGTATTACGATGAGAAGGAACGACGTCTAGGACGCGAACTGATCTCCCGAGTGGAGCGGTTAGTGCTTTTGCGGGTGGTGGACAATCTATGGATAAGACACCTTACCGCCTTAGATGAGTTGCGACAGGGCGTGGGTCTGCGGGCTTTCGGCCAAAGGGACCCCCTGGTGGAGTTTAAGACTGAAGCCTACGGTATGTTCCAAGCCCTCATGGCTAACATCCGGCAGGATGTGGCCCGCCTCTTCTACCACGCTGAGGTGATCCGCCAGCCCACTCCCCGCCCCATGGGGGAGGTGCGTGAAGCCGGGGGGCGGAGGCCCATGGCCACGGCCAAGGAGAAGGTGGGACGGAACGCCCCCTGTCCCTGTGGTAGCGGGAAGAAGTATAAGCATTGTTGCCTCGGGAAAGAGAAAGGCAAGCCAGGTCGGTAAGCGGTATATCCTTGTAAGGCGAGAGATGATGGAAAGACAAGTGGTCGTCTTCGCCGGCCCCTTCGGCAGCGGAAAGACGGAGACGGCCATCAATTACGCCCTTTACCTGGCTGAGGAGGGTCATGCTGTCACTCTGGTAGACCTCGATGTGGTGACCACCTACCTTCGGCTTCGTGAGGTGGAGGAGGGGTTAAGGGAAAAGGGGTTAAAGGTGATAACCCCTTCTGAAGCCGGGGATATCGATCTCCCCGCCATCACCCCTCAGATCTGGGGGGCTCTAGGGGGAAAGGATGGCCGGGTGGTGGTGGACATGGGGGGATCGGCCCCAGGCGCGAGGAGCATGGGACAGTTTAGTTCCCACCTTAAGAGGGTAGGTTATGCCATGAACCTGGTGGTCAACCCCTACCGTCCCTTCACCGCCACCGTGGAGGGGATCGAAAAAGCAGGACGAGAGATCACCGACTCCTCCCGCTTACAGTTCACCGCCTTGGTTAGCAACCCCCATCTCCTGGGAGAGACCACCTTAGAGGTGATAGAGGAGGGCCATCTTGTAGTCCAAGAGGCCTCTGGTCGACTGGGCTTGCCCATAGCCTTCCTCTGCGTTAGGGCTGACCTAGTTGAAGAGTTAAAAGAACGGTACAGCCTACCTATCCTACCCTTGAACCGTTACCTCCTCGCTCCTTGGGAGAGGCAATAAAGATGTGGAGGTTTGCATAGTGGCAAAAGGAACAATAGTGATCGACGAGGATCGATGCAAAGGGTGTGAACTTTGCACCACCGTCTGTCCCTTCGACCTGGTGCACATAGCCAACCACTTCAACGCCAAAGGGTATCGACCCTCCACCCTCGTAGACCTTGAGGGGAAGTGTACCGGCTGCACCCTTTGCGCCAGGATGTGCCCAGACGTGGCCATCACCGTCTACAGAGAAGGAGCCTAGTTCATGGCCAAGATCCTGATGAAAGGGAACGAAGCGATCGCTGAGGCGGCTCTCCGCGCCGGTTGCGAGGCCTACTTCGGCTACCCCATAACCCCCCAGACGGAACTTTTGGAGTATATGTCCCGGCGGATGGTGGAGTTGGGTCGAACCTTTATCCAGGCGGAAAGCGAACTGGCGGCCATAAATATGGTATACGGGGCGGCGTGTGCCGGGGCTAGAGCTATGACATCCACCTCCAGCCCCGGTTTCAGCCTGATGCTGGAAGGGATCTCCTATATCGTCTGCTCTGAACTACCCGCCGTGGTGGTCAACGTTATGCGCGGAGGGCCGGGCCTAGGGAACATCCTACCCTCCCAAGGTGACTACCTCCAGATGACCAAAGGTGGTGGCCATGGCGATTACCATACCATCGTCTTGGCTCCCGCTACCTTGCAGGAGGCCATCGACTTAACTATCCTCGCTTTCGATTTGGCCGATAAGTACCGCTCTGTGGTGACTATCATCGCCGACGGGATGATAGGCCAGATCATGGAGCCCGTGGAGTTGCCGGAGATAGAGCCTCCCAAGCGCCCAGAGCGACCTTGGGCTTTGACCGGGGCCAAGGGGAGAGAGAGAAATATCATCACCTCCCTCTATCTAGAGGGCCCCGTTCTGGAGAAGGTGAACCTGCGCCTGCAGGAGACCTTGAAGGAGATAAAGGCTAACGAGGTTAGGTATAAAGAGTATATGCTGGAAGGGGCTGAGATCGTCGTCGTGGCCTATGGCACGGCGGGCCGCATTGCCCAAACGGTTGCCAAGGAGGCCAGGGAGGAAGGGATACCCGCCGGCCTCTTCCGCCCCATCACCATGTTCCCCTTCCCCTATGATAGGCTGGATGAGGTGGCCAAGAGCGTGGAGCATCTCTTGGTCTTCGAACTCAACGCCGGCCAGATGTTGGAAGATGTCCGCCTCGCCACTCGTGACCGGGTGCCCATCCATTTCTATGGGAAGATGGGAGGCGTTGTCCCCTCGCCGGCGGAGGTCTTGGCTGAGATAAAGAAGATAGCGAGCCCTCAACGAGGAGAGAGATGATGGAGAGAAAGACGGTCTTCGCCAAACCTGAGGCTTTAACCGATGCCCTTACTCACTACTGCCCCGGTTGCACCCACGGTGTCATCCACCGCCTCATCGCCGAGGCGATCGACGAGTTGGGGATTCGGGAGATCACCATCGGCATTGCCCCTGTAGGGTGTGCGGTTTTGGCCTATAACTACTTCAATCTGGACTTTGCGGAGGCGGCTCACGGCCGGGCTCCGGCCATGGCTACCGGCCTAAAGCGGGTCCAGCCCGACAAGGTGGTCTTCACCTACCAAGGGGATGGAGATCTGGCCGCCATAGGCACCGCCGAGGTCGTCCATGCCGCCACAAGAGGGGAGAATATCACCACCATCTTCATCAATAACGCCATCTACGGCATGACGGGAGGCCAGATGGCTCCCACCACCTTGCCTGGCCAAGTTACTACCTCTACCCCCTTCGGCCGGGATGTGAAGTTAGCCGGCCACCCCCTTCGGGTGGCGGAACTCATCGCCACCACCAGCGGGGCGGCCTACGTAGTGAGGCGGATGGTAACTAAGCCGGCCACCATCGCTAGCGCCAAGAAGGCGGTTAAGTTGGCTTTCCAGACCCAGATGGCGAATTTTGGCTTCTCCTTGGTGGAGATCCTCTCCTCCTGCCCCACCAATTGGGGGCTCAGCCCCTTAGAGGCCCTAGAGTGGGTAGAGGAGAGTATGGCGGCCTACTACCCTCTGGGCGATTATAAGGTAATAGATGAGGTGAAAAGCCTTAAATGAGGGAAAAAGATGCATGAGCAGATCATCATCTCCGGCTTTGGCGGCCAAGGAGCCCTTTTCGCTGGCCAGGTCCTCACCTATGCGGCCCTCAAAGAGGGGCGTAATGTGACTTGGCTCCCCTCCTATGGCCCCGAGATGCGAGGGGGCACCGCCCACTGTACCGTCACCCTTTCTGATGAACTGATAGGCTCACCCATCACCGATAGCCCTACTATCGTCATCGCCATGAACCCCCCTTCCCTGGAGATATTCGAGCCCCAGGTAAAGCCTGGCGGTTTCCTCTTCGTTAACAGTTCCATTGTGAGCACCGACTCGACTCGGAAAGATATCACCACCATCCGGGTGCCAGCCAACGATATCGCTAAGGAACTTGGAAACGAGCGGATGGCCAACATGGTCCTTCTGGGAGCCCTGATAAGGGCCACGGGGGTCATCTCCATGAAGTCGGCTATAGCCGCTCTAGAGGAGAACCTACCGGAGAGGAGACGCCATCTTCTGCCCTTGAATGAGAAAGCCCTACTGCAGGGCGCAGAGGTGGTGGAGAAGGTAGTACGAGGCTAGCGGATGCTTCTCGGCCAAGTGCGACTAGAGATCGTCTCCAAGTTGTTTCTGACTCGACGGTTGAGCCTCTAGTCAAGATCAGAACCAAGGAGCAGATACGAGAGCAGCGTTGGGGGAACGGATAAGAGTAGAAGTGGTGGAAATGTAAAGGCCCTGGGGAGTCCCAGAGCCTTTATCAGTTCAGGTAACCCCTCAAAAGACGGCTGCGGCTGGGATGACGAAGGCGACGCAAAGCCTCGGCTTGGATCTGGCGCACCCGTTCTCGGGTGAGGCCGATCTCCTGCCCCACCTCCTCCAGGGTGTAACTCCGCCCATCGTCCAACCCAAAACGCAAGCGAATGACCTCCGCCTCCCGAGGGGTGAGGGAGGCTAGAGCCTCCTCCAACTGCTCCCCTAAAAGGGAGTGGGAGGCCTCCACTGTAGGGGGAGGGGTAACCTCATCCTCTATGAACTCGGCAAGGGTGCTCGTCTCCTCCTCGCCCACGGGGATATCTAGTGAGACGGGCTCAGCGGCCACTCGAGTCAAGTCCGCTACCCTCTCCTGGCTTATATCCATCTCCTCTGCCAGTTCTTCCTCATTGGGCTCGCGCCCCAGTTCCTTGGTCAAGCGACGAGAAGCGCGATTGAGCCTGCTGACCTCCTCCACCACATGAGCCGGGAGGCGGATGATCCGCCCTTGATAAGCCACTGCCCTGCTGATACCCTGGCGGATCCACCAGATAGCGTAGGTGCTGAAACGATACCCCCGCTCTGGATCGAACCTCTCTATAGCCCGCATCAGCCCCAGGTTCCCCTCCTGAATGAGGTCGGCGAAGGGCACCCCTCGCCCCAAGTACTTGCGAGCCACGCTCACTACCAGACGAGAGTTGGCCTTAACGAGCCGCTCCCGGGCCTTATGGCCTTCCTCCATCTCCTTAAGTGACCTTTGTCTGGCCTCATGATCGGGTATCCCTTTCTTCAGTTGCTCTTCTGCGGCCCTCCCCCTCTGGCAGCGTCGGGCTAACTCTAACTCCTCCTCCGGAGTGAGAAGGGGGATCTCTCCCACCTCCTTCAGGTAGAGGGCCACCACATTATCTGTATCCCTCTTATATTCTTCCCGCTTTTCTACCATAGTTACGCCTCAACATCGATACTTTTAAACACATAAAAGTGATGCCCAAAAAATCTATAGATGTGCCCGGTCGAAGCCAGGAACGAACCTCTCCAGCCGCTCCTTATCTAACCTAAAGTAGACGTGTACCCCTTCTTTCCTTGAGGAGAGAAGCCCGGCGTTCTCCAAAACCCTGTAATGGTGCGACATGGCGGGCTTGCTCAACTCGAAAGCCTTCTCGAACTCTACACACCCCAACTCGTTGCAGTTAAGGAGCATCCGTACCATCTGGTACCGAGTAGGGTCGGAGAGAGCCCTGAATACCCTGATCGCTTCGGCAGGGAACACTGATGACGTCGCTTCTTCCATAGATATTTTTAAAATTTTGGAACTATTGAAATTATACCGTCGAAAAAGGTATCTGTCAACCCTGCAGATACCAAATTTGAGCCTCAATTTACGCTATATTGGGCAATAATGTTCTTTCTTTCCTCTTTTCTCCTCTAAACCCTTCTTTTGGCTCACTATCTAGAAATATGTACTTCTGCCAAGCCTCATGGGCCTGGGCTTTGCCCAAAAGCACCACGGCAACGTATCGAGGCCGCTGGGGAGAGGCGAGGAGCCTCATCCCTGCCTCCTCGGGCTTCCTTTGGCCTTTACGCTGATTGCAGGGCACGCAGGCGGTGACCACGTTCTTCCAGTCGGTCTCGCCTCCGCGGGAACGGGGCACCAGATGATCTACAGTCAACTGGCTCTTGACCGGCTGAGCGCCACAATATTGGCAGGTATAACCGTCTCGGGACAGGACCGTCCGTCGCGTCAAAGGCAGAAAGAGACGGCGCGGGACCCGCACAAAGTAGACCAACCTGATGACCAGGGGGATATCAAAGGAGAGCCTTTGGGAGCGGATCTGAGCCTGGGCAGCCTCGACTACCTCGGCTTTCTCTTTGAGAAGGAGGATAATAGCCCTTCGCACAGTGACGATGTTGAGCGGTTCAAAGGTAGCGTTAAGCACGAGCACATGGTCCATTATTTTTGACCTCCTGTAAAGAACTCGGGGGCCAGGATTCGAACCTGGGCTAGGGGATCCAAAGTCCCCTGTCCTACCACTAGACGACCCCCGATTATTTGGCAGGGGAGGCAGGATTCGAACCCGCAGCCTGCGGTTTTGGAGACCGCTGCTCTGCCTGCTTGAGCTACTCCCCTCTATTAAAAGGGGCGTCCCTCACGCCTCTGGTGGAATAGTATCACATTTAGGCTCCCTTTGTCAAGGTCTTGACAACTCGAACGTTTGTTCGTATAATAGTAGCGGCTTCATGGATACCATAGAGAAGGTAGAGACCCTGGGCGAGGCCGCGCGATACGATCTATGCGGCGCTTGTGGAGAGAGCCATCGGGTGAAGGACGATATAGGCCGTTGGATCTACCCTGTTGCTTTGCCTGATGGCAAGAGGGTGAAACTCCTCAAGATCCTCCTCACCAACGCCTGCGATAATAACTGTCTCTATTGTTTTAATCGCAAAGATCGCAACTTCCCACGGACGAGTTTCAAAGCCGAAGAACTGGCTTACCTTTTCGACCAGTTGTACCGCGCCCAGATGGCACAAGGGCTCTTTTTGAGTTCTGCCGTGCAGGGGAGCCCTGATCGGACCATGGACCAGATGATAGCCACGGCGGAGATATTGCGCCAGAGGTACCTTTATAGGGGCTACATCCATCTGAAAATAATGCCGGGGGCCAGCTGGGGTTGCGTGGAACGGGCAACGCAGGTGGCTGATCGGGTCTCTGTCAACCTGGAGGCTCCAAGCCAAAAGTGGCTGAGGAGGCTAGCGCCAGACAAGGAGTTAGACGATCTCTTGGCCCCCCTGCACTGGGTGAGGCGGCTCCTAGATGAGGGAGATGAAAGGCGAGTGCAAAGGGCGGGGCAGACGACCCAGTTCGTGGTGGGGGCCGCCGGGGAACCAGACAGGGAGATCTTACAAACTACGGAGACTCTTTATCGGGAATTGAAGTTGGCCCGCGTATATTTCAGCGCCTTCCAGCCCTTAGAGGGGACCCCTTTAGAGGATCGGCCCGCCACCCCCCTACTCCGGGAGCACCGCCTCTACCAGACCGATTTCTTGTTCCGGAGGTATGGCTTCGCCCTTGGAGAGTTGATCTTCGATGAGGAGGGGAACTTACCCCTGGAGGCAGACCCCAAGATGGCCTGGGCTCTCAACCACCCCCCCTTCTTCCCCGTAGAGGTGAATCAGGCGACAAGGGAAGAACTGTTGCGGGTGCCGGGCATCGGCCCCAAATCGGCGAGGCGAATTATCGAGGGGCGACGGCTGGGAGGGCTGCGTACTTTGGAGGATCTACAATGTCTAGGGGCCGTGGCCAAGCGAGCCGCTCCTTTCATCACCCTAGGTGGCAAGAGGCCCGCCTTTCAGTTAACCCTCTGGGACTCTCTTCCTGAGAAGACCCCTGATAAAACTGAGGCTTTGACCCCTCTTTCCCTTCCCCCATCAGAACTGATATATTATAGTTGACGATGGCCGATTTCTACAGCGAAGAGATCGAGGTCTATTTCGATAGGGAGCCACCTATCGAGAAGAAGCCGGGGTTGCCCTCTTCCTTCACCTGGCGGGGTCAGGAATATATCATCGTCGAGTTGCTCAAAGAGTGGCACGACTATCGGGTGAGGGGAAAGACCAAATGTCGTTATGAGAAGGAGAGGGGCTCCTACTGGGTGAAGAGTTCCGAGAAGAGGGGCTCCTGGGGGGTGGGGAGGGACTACTACCGGGTGCGGACCCAGACGGGCGAGATATTCGACATTTACTATGACCGGGCTCCCATCAAAGAGCGCAAGGGGGGTTGGTTTTTGTATAGGAGAGTAGATAAAACGTAGCGTCGCACTTTATGTGCAACGTTTTCATCATTATCCCGCTATCATTCTTTCAACCAGTTTTTTGGCTCTCTCTACAACTTCTTCAGCCTCTCTCTTCAGTTTCTTGCTGTCCTCTTTTCTTCTTCTAACCTCATCTGCTATCGTGTCCTGGATTTCCAATGGCGGGACAATAATCTTAACTGATTCTATCGCATGTCTGGTTATTCCCTTCTGTGCAGCACCACTTATTAACCTGTTAATCTGCTCCTGCCCTAAACTGCTAAACAGATAGCAAAATACATAATAAGGATTGTAGCCTTCTTTGACTTCTATTTTGAACACATGCTCATTAATGTTACACTCTTTGAATGGGAAATCCTCAGATATTATGGCAGTTTTGCCAGTAGTGGCCCCGTCCTTTACCACTAGAATATCAAAGGGCTTAACCCAACTTTTCTTTTGCTTTTGATGAAAGTCTTTTGGGATGTACCTAATATCCTCAAAATCAAAATCACCTTCCGATGTTATATGTTCTCCCCCAATGCTTGGTATTCCCTCTTTTATATATTTCACACCGCCTTTGGGTCTTTGCCCGCTTACAATGGCTTTTGAGATTTCCTTTAAGAATTCAACTTCATTTGGAGAACCTTGGATTGCTTCTAACAAATGAATATATTGGGGGTGATAGAAGAAAACATCCACTCTTTTTTCAAAATCTTCCTCTAACTCTGCAAGATACATCTTTCTAATTTCACCTGTCGGTAGTTTTATATGTAGCCTATCAGGAACAAGATTGTTTATCTCATGAAGTAGTTCTTCTGCTCTCTTCAATTTTTGTGTTCTTTGTTTGTAAGCATTTTTCATTATTTGAATAATTCCTTTTTGCACCGAAATCGGTGGAATAGGAATTTGAATAGATTTCATATAAGAAGTTGTTAAGGTGAGCTGTCCAGTAGCTCCTGTTATGCCCCGAAGCAGATTCTCTTTCCCCACCCGGGTCTTTAAAAAAATCTCTAGAAATTCGGGTTTTATGGGACTTTCCCCTCTTAGCCTTATAATGCCTATTTCTCTAGTAAAAACTGCTTTCTTGTTTAAATCGAAGCGTGAAACTTTTCCTATGGAACCAAAGCCTTTTAATGTAACTAGAATATCATTCTTTACTAAGGTAAATCTTTTGAGCCCTTCGTATTCTTTGCGTGATATTCTGTCAATACTATCTAGCATCATGCCATCGTCGTATACATTTTTAGTTTTCAAACAGATAATACCTTCCCCTTCTTTAGCCCAATCCTTCGGATTTGGCCCTTGGATAATCATTTCTGCTATATCACCAAGTTTTTCAATGGGCCAGCCTAATTTCAAAACCTTATCAAATGCATTGATGTACTTGGGGTGATAGAATACTACGTCCAATCTATTTTCAGCATTCCCCAACATATCCGACTCTATCAAAGTAGCTAACGGAGATTTGCTTAATATCTTCATTTAAGTTCTTCTTGTCTTTTATAGGCTTCTAAAATCACGGGTAAGTCATTTTTTCCTGTAGACCTACCTGTAGCATCATAGCCAATATTTTCAGCTATGGCTATGAATACTTTTCCTTGCTTTGATTTTCCTTCAATATCTTTCTTCTGTAAAAACAACAAACTTGCTTTTACTCCAGAGCCGTAAGGCAGAAAAGTCTCCTTCGGGATACTAACTATAGCTCTGATGATGGCATTTTCTCTTACAGATCTCCTTACATATCCTAGTTGAACGTTACTTAAAATGCCATCTGGCACAACGATACCTAAAACTCCTTCTGGCTTTAGTAACTTTAGGCATCTATCAATAAACAAAACCTCAGTAAGTTGGGCTTTCTTTCCTCTCCCGAGTTCATATTCTGCCAAAATATCTTGGTTCTTTATTTTGCTTCCAAATGGGGGATTAGTTAAGACTATGTCAAAACCACCCCTCTTTTTGACAATATCTAGCATGGGCTCAATTCTTTCAGAATCTCTTAACCCGTCATGCGTAAAAATGCCACCATGACCATCCCCATGCATAACCATGTTCATTTTTGCTACCCAGGTCATTCTTTCATTTAGATCGGTTCCGTAAAGATGTTGGGTAGCAAATCTCCATTTTTCTTGTTTGGGATTGTCTAACCCTCTTTGCCTATACAGTTCGTCTATTTCATCGAAAACCCTGTCCATACAAGTGATTAAGAATCCACCAGAGCCACAAGCAGGATCAAGAATAAAATGTCTCCTTTTGGGCTCGACCATATCCACCATAAATTCTACAATCTCTCTTGGTGTAAAGAATTGACCCAAGCCTTTACCGGTAAAAGTGCCTTTGATGAATAGTTCATAGGTTGCACCTTTGATGTCTATAGAGGTTTCCTGTAAGGTATAACCCTGAAGTTCCTGAATGACATGAAAGATTGTTGGGAATCTTAGTTTTATGTATTTTATATCTTCCGTTGTGCCCTCAAAAATCTCAGGGTATTTGTTCTTTGCTCTTTCAAATATCTCCTTAATCCTTGCCCCTACTTCCTCTGGCAATTCATCCTTTCCTATCTTAAATTCATAATCGCTTTTTGGCGTTCTGTTTTTGTCATCTTTAAATCCTTGTTCAACTTCTCTTTCATCTTGCATCTTTGCGAAAAGCAATTTGCTTATTTCGTCAAAAGCGATGGTAGGGTCAAAGCCTTCTTCATTTCTTATTATGTCGTGACATTTACTAACCACTCTCTCTAGCTCGTAGAGGTCTTCAAATGCAATCAAAACTTCTTCTTTCATATACACTGGTGGCTTTGGTGCTTTTTCAATTCTTTTTGATTCCCCTTGTCTCTCCCCTGTTTGATACCAATGCCAAGTTTTGCCATCAGCAACTAAGAAATAAGGCGCTCTTAGTCGTTGAGCGTAAGACTCGGCTTGCTCCCAATCTAAAGGTTCATTTGGGGCTTTAGTCTCAATAACAATATGGGGTATCTTTTTCGCGTTCTTTACGATATAAACAACCGTATCCGCGTATTTGGTTTCTCTTCCAAACCGAATGGGCACTCTTTGAAGCCGTGGATCGATGAGTTTATAACCCAAGTCTTCCCTTAAGAATGGTATGACTATATCTTCTAGAACCACTTCTTCAGGTTTTTTCTTTCTATTTTCCTCAATTCGTTTAGTTTGTTTAGCCATCTTGCTCCCCCCGATAATTTCACAAATGGTTGCGCTTGTCAATCGATTACTACCCGCCGCTACTTCCTCGTCATCTGCCGCACGTGCCAGAGGCGTTGCACAGCGGTGAGGTTGGTGAAGAGAGCCAGGATACCCAGAGCCCAGGGCATCAGTTGCAAGAGAAGCCCGGCGATGAGGGTGAGGAGCCGCTCAAGGCGGGTGAAGAGCCCTACCCTACACTCAATCCCCAACCCCTCGGCTCGGGCGCGGGTGTAGGAGACCATAAGGGAGCCAGCGATGGTGAGGTAGATGAGGATGGTCTCCATCCTTGCCGCTCGCTGGGTGTAATAGTAGAGGAGGCCCAGATAGAGGGCGATCTCCCCCCAGCGGTCCAAAGTGGAGTCCAAGAAGGCGCCATAGGGGGTGGCTTTGCCTCTCAGTCGGGCCAAGGCTCCATCTAGCGCGTCAAGGATGCTGGCAGGGATGATGACCACCCCTCCCAGACGCTGGTGGCCGAAGGCCAAAAGGCCTGCGGCCCCCAAAGTGGTGACCAAGCCCATGATGGTTAGTAGATCGGGAGGAACCCCCGCCCTGTGGAGAGGGCGAACCAAGGCGGTAACGATCTTCTCCGTCCAGCCCCGCACCCATTTGCTTATCATGTCACCACCCTTCCCCTCCTGGCCAGGAGTTCTCGATAGTAATCTAGGAGTTGTTGAGTCACCTTGACCCAGGAGTAACCCTCTGCCCGCGCTCGGCCTTTTTGACCCATCTTACGCCTCAGTTCCGGCTCTTTTAGAAGGCGGGTGATCGCCTGGGCTAGGGCTATCTCGTTCTCCGGTTCAACTAGGAGGCCTTCCACTTCGTCTGTAAGCACGGTGCGGTAGCCAGCGATATCGGAGGCGACGATGGCCACCCCGGAAGCCATAGCCTCCAGGAGGACCATGCCGAAAGATTCGAAGCCCGTGGAGGGGGCACAGAAAATATCGCAACTCCTATAGTAGCGGGGCAGTTCCTCATCGGGGAGATAGCCTATGAAACGGACCCCCTTGATACGATGTTCCCGTAGGTAGCGGAGATAGGGCGCTTTGTCATCCTTATCGAAAGCCCCCACCACCAGAAGGCGAGCCTCGGGAAACTCCGCTTTCACCCAGGGAAAGGCTCGGAGGAGGTATTTGAACCCCTTTCGCTTTTCCAGACGGCCCACAAAGAGGATAGTAGGCTTCCCCTCAGCGTATTTTGGGATAGGCTCCACATGAGGACCGAACCTCTCTAGGTCTATGCCGTTGGGGATGACCACATAATCTTCGGGGAAGTAACGGCTCAGATATTCCCGCACCGCTTGGGAGACCACGATCTTGCCGTCAAGTTTCTCGTAGAGGATTTTGAAGATCCGCTTTCCATACTTGTAGCCGGCATAAGATTCGCGATAGGCGTGGAAAGTGCCCACATTCACGCTTTTAGAATGACGGAGGACTATTAAAGGCAAGACCGGGGCAGGAGGCTCATGGATGTGGACGATATCGAACCGTTCTTGTTGAAGGATCTTCTTCACTCGACGATAGATGCGAGGTGAGAGGGTGATGCGCGCCTTCGAGCCGCTGAAGGGGACGGAGATCACGTTGCCGCTCACACTGATGACGTGTTCCTCAAGCGCTCCCCCCCCAGAACAGGGAGCCAAGATCTTCACCTCATGACCCAGCCTTCGGAGGTGCTTGTCCAGGTAGAAGATATGTTTGGTCACCCCACCGGGGACAGTGTAATCATAGGGAGAGACTAAGGCTATCTTCATCCTTTCCATCTTTCCCAGAAGGAGCCGAAGGCCCGCCTGATATGCTTGCTGGGTAAGATCACCAGGCTCCTCGCCATCTGCTGGCCGGCTACTGCGGCAAGCTGGCGGTGCTCCTCCCAAGATAAGAACTCGCCCTCTGCCCTCGTGGTTCGGGACTCAAGGGCCTGGCGGAAATCCTCGGCTGTCCGGCCAGGGAAAAAGGTATGGGCTTGGCCGATCATAGGGAGGAGATGAGCATCGCTGCCTCCCAATTCCGAGAGGTGAAACCTCTCTTCGTTGAGGGCCCTAACCCGTTCATAACTGACCCGGCCCGCGAGGTTGGGATTCAGGATCTCCAAACCCTCAAGCCTTATCTCCTCTCGGGGGTCTCTCAATACCCGTTCGATGCTCCACCTTTGGAGGCTTAAGGTAAGCCAACTCATAGGATGGGGCACGATGCAGAACCCACCTTGCTCATGGACTAACTCTATAGTTCGGGTCAAAGGCTGGAGCATGCGAAGCGGCTCTTCCAAGCCGTAGGCCAAAAGATGTCCCTCTAAGGTGGTGATCTCCATCCCCACTAGAACCTGGAAGCGATAACCCCCTTTGGCTACCAAATCCCTGGCCTCTAGGGAGCCTTCGATGAGGTCGTGATCGGTGATGGCGATCAGATCCAGATCGGTCTCGTTTTCCACATAATCGAGGATCTCATACACCGCGGGTATACCGTCACCGGCGCCGGAGTGGATATGTAGGTCAGCCTTTCCCATCAGACTCCTCTAGAGCGCCAGAGGGGGTAAAGGATCAGCCATTGCTCAGGGTGCTCGCGGATCACCCTCTCTAGGTCAGCCACCACCTTCTCCATGTTGGCGCGCACATCGCGGTCGAAGTCGCCCGTGTCCTCCAAATCGAGCGGGGGGTGGATCTCGATAGTGTAGGTATTGTCTGGTTCCCTCCTGCCGAAGGCCAGAGCCAACTTGGCCCCTGTGCGCATAGCCAACTGGACGTGGCCATCGGGGAGGCGAGCCGGTGCGCCGAAGAAATCGACCATGATGCCACTTTCCGTAGTATCCCTATCTGCCGCTACCACCACTATCTCGTTGCGCTTTAAGGCTCGGAAGAGAGCCAGGAGGGGGCCATCGGCCGGCAGAAGGGTGACCCCTCCCCTCTTTCGCAGGCGCAAGAGATACCGGAAGAGCCTCTCGGGTCTCAGATGTTCCGCGGGGGCTGTCAACCCATAGGAGAAGAAAGAGGCCAGATAGATCAGGCCATCGGGGCTCCCGAAATGAGCGGTGGCCAAGACCAGCCCCTTGCCTTGAGCCAACGCCTCCTCTATATGCTCTAGCCCCTTAACGGTGAGGGAGGCTCTCATCTCTTCCCGGGAGAGGGTCTGTTGGTGGAAGAGTTCATAGTAGTTCTTAAGGGAGTTGCGGAAGAGTTGGCGGGCGGTCTTATCGATTGTGGCCTTATCCGTCTCTTGGCCCAAAACATGTCTCAGGTTCCCTTGCGCTATCTGTCGGGCGCCGGAGGGGAAACGATAGATCAGATCCCCGATGAAGGAGAACAAGGGGTACCCCCACCGCGGCGGTATATGGGGGACGATCGCTCCCGCGAGTCGGTAGAGTAGGTATGCGAGAAAGGTTTGGTTCACTTTACCCACGCCGGCTAGAAGGCCACATGCGACGGAACATGTACCATTGATCGGGATACCGCCTGATCAGTTCTTCTTGCAGAGTCACTATCTTTTGGGAGAGCCGACGCCGGTCTTCGAATCTATCGCCGCTGGGTTGAAACTCCAAAGGTGGGAAGATCTCTCCCTTGAAGTGGCCATCCAAGGTGCGCACTAGGTATCCGGTGATGATTTGGGCACCTGTGCGGAGCGCTAGAGCGGCCGGCCCCAAAGGCCAGGATATCATCTGGCCGAAGAACTCAACAGTTACCCCTTTACCTTCTGGCAACGGACGGTCTACCACAACCCCTACTAACTGGTTTCGCGCCAGGGCACGAAAGAGCGGTTTTAGAGTCTGCTCCATGAAGATGAGGCGGATCCCTGTCGCTTCTCGCCAATCGCGGGCTATGCGGTTAAGCCAGGGCGGCTTTTGCCTCTCGGCTACAACGTACAACTCGTGCCCCCGTGCCGCTAGGGCCAACCCTGCCAGATCCCAACTGCCCAAGTGACTCCCCACTAGGAGCGCGCCCTTGCCCCCTCTAAGGGCAAGGTCTAGATGCTCCCACCCCTTACCTTGGACACGCCTCTCCACCTCCTTGTCGCTTATCCGCGGGAGCCGCACGAAGTCGACCAAAACCTTCATATAGTTACGAAAGGAGCGCTGTGCCGTCAGGCGTACCTCCAGATCTCGAGCCTCGGGGCCCAGGACATGGCGCATATTGTCTATAGTGTTCGCCCTTCCCCGACGCCAGAGGAGAAATAGTAGGTCACCTACCAGGGAGGCTATGCCATAAGCCACTTTCAAAGGCAGGCGTTGGGCCAGGAAGACGAGCCCCAGAAAGAGCCCATAGGTTACTAGATACGCCCCCTTCTCAACGCAACGGTAAACTCTCGTCAGGAAGGGGACCTTTAGGGCTAGGAGCATGGTGTTCCTCTTTCTATCCAGCGATGAACTCCTCCAGTTTCTTTCGCGCTTCGTCATCGGTGAACTGCACAGGAGGCGACTTCATGAAGTAGGCTGAGGGGGCGACGAGGGTACCCCCTATGCCTCTGTCGAGCCCCAGTTTGCAGCAACGTATGGCGTCGATCACCACTCCGGCAGAGTTAGGAGAGTCCCAAACTTCCAATTTCAACTCTATATTCAAAGGCACGTCGCCGAAACCTCGCCCCTCTAAACGGATATAGGCCCACTTACGGTCTTCTAGCCAGGGGACGTAGTCGGAGGGACCGATGTAGACGTTTTTCTCGCCGATGTCGTAATCCAGTTGGCTGGTCACGGCGTTAGTTTTGGAGATCTTCTTCGACTCTAAGCGGGCCCTTTCCAACATGTTGTAGAAATCCATATTGCCGCCTACGTTCAGTTGGCTAGTCCGTTCCAGCCTCACCCCCCGCTCGCGCAAGAGCCGAGCGAGGACCCGATGGACGATGGTCGCTCCCACCTGGGATTTGATATCGTCTCCGATGAGAGGTAGGTTTCTCTCCTCAAAACGCTCTTGCCAATACCTCTCTCGGGCGATGAAGACGGGTATACAGTTGACGAAGCCGCAGCCCGCCTCCAGGATTTGCTCCACATACCACTTGGTAGCCATCTCGCTGCCCACGGGAAGGAAATTGACCACCACATCTGTCTCCGTCTCCTTGAGGATCTGAACGATATTGGAGGTGGGGCCAGGAGCCTTGGTGATCACTTGCTTAAGGTAGTGGCCTAGCCCATCGTGAGTCATCCCCCGGGAGACAGGGACACCCATATGGGGGACTTCGGCGAAGTTGTAGGTATTGTTGGGAAGAGTGAAGATCGCTTCAGAGAGATCCTCGCCCACCTTATTGGAGTCGATGTCGAAGGCAGCGGTGAACTCGATATCGCTTATATGGTAGCCTCCCAAGGTAACATGCATAAGCCCGGGGACGAATTCGTCCTCCTGGGCCTGACGATAGAAACGCACCCCTTGAACTAGGGCAGAGGCACAGTTCCCTACCCCGATGATAGCCACCTTAACCTTGTCCAACTTCCCTTCGCCTCCCTCTCCTTATTTTGAGAACGTATACTATAGCAAAAGGGCAGAAGTGTCAAGGTGGCGCTTGGCTATGGGGTACCAATTTCCTATTGTCAGCGGAGAAGCAGGGGTTTACACTAGATTTTGGGGTTTTATAGCGTTTCATACCGTTTCTTAAGGAAGGTGAGCGCATGGCCCTTCTCACGGCGAGAGAAGCAGCCCGATACCTCCATATCAGCCTATTCACTTTGGGCAGGATGGAGAAGGAAGGGCTTTTGGCGCCCTTTCGCACCCCCGGGGGCCACAGGCGTTATAGCCTAGAGATGTTGAACGAATATCTGGAGAGGAGCAGAGTCCGTCCTTCAGGGCGCGAGAAGAGGATATTGGTGGTCGATAAGGGAAGAGAGATGGCTGATCTTCTGAGCCGCACCTTCCGCGCCTACCAGTTCTCTACTGCGAGTGATGCTTTGGGGGTAGGGGTGAAGTTGGCTGAGTTCAAACCGGATCTGGTCGTGGTCAACGCTAAGATGCCAGGAGTAGATGGGTTAGATCTGTGTCGGCGACTCAAAGGAGAGAGGGAGCGGGTCAAGGTTCTGGTTTTCGAGGCTCCTCGGGAAGGGGAGAGGCCTCCCCAAGGGATGCATCCCTCCAACCTCGATGGGCTTAAGGAGAGGATCGAGGATCTTCTTGGAGGGCGATCTTCAGGAGGGTCTTCAGATGTTTAAGTCACAAAAGAGCGGATTGATGAAGAGGGTCAAGGCGAAAGGTGGGGAACCCAGGGTGGAGAGGGCTTTGAAAGTCGAGGTCCATACGCAAGAATATACAATCCTGGGCACTATTCGGACCAGACACGAAAGGCTCAAGGACGTTCTGGAGAACTGGTTTCACCCCTTTCTCCCTTTGGAAGAAGCCGTCGTTCTCCACCGGGGCCCTTGGGGCAAGGCGATCCGAGAGGAGGTGAAGAGCGTTATGGTACGCTTGGAAGAGATAGTGATCGCCATGCCTTACGAGGACATCCCCACCGGCGACCGCTCTTACCACCCTAAATTCGTGCCCAAATACCCCGTGGCAGCCTTGATCCAGGCAGGTCGGATGGAGATCGAAGGGAAGATCTTCATCCGTCAGGAGGAGGAAGCAGAGTTCGGCATCATCTCCTCCCCTGAGCCCTTCCTAGCCGTGACGGAGGCGAAGGTCTCCTACCCCTACGATGAGCATATACCCCCTTTCACCTCTCAGGTAGTGCTCGTTAACCGCGATCGGATCCAACTCATCCGCCCCATTTAGTTGAGGTTCTGGCCATGAGAAGAGAGCCACCCGATGGAGTTGCTCATCCCGCCGACGATGAGGAGACAGTATTTCTCGGGCGAGCGAATATCTTGGAGCCGATATTGGCAGCCAAGGAGGCTTACCTGGTACCTATCGCTGGCCGCGGTTTGTGGGAGAGGTACCCCCTTACCAAGATGGAAACGGTGATAGGTCGAAGGCCAGGGGTCGACCTTTTGCTTCGCGATGGGAAAGTATCGCGCTGCCATTGCAAGATCCTCCTCTCCGATAGAGGCCCCCAGGTCCAGGATCTGGGGAGTACCAACGGCACCTTCGTCAACGAAGCCCGGGTGGAGAAAAGGTATCTCCAAGATGGAGACTTGATCCGGCTGGGGGAGACGGTTATCAAGTTCCGGTATGTGGACAAGTTGGAAGCGAAGCGGGAGGAGGAGTTGTATCGACAGGCGACGAGGGATGGGCTCACCGGGCTTCACAATAGGCGGTATTTCTTGGAACTACTAGAGGATGAACTGAGCAGGTCCCGGCGGCATAACCTGGTCGCCTCCTTGCTCTTGATAGACATCGACCATTTTAAGGCTATCAATGATAAGTATGGCCACTCCACAGGCGATCTCGTCCTCAAAGAGATAGCCTCCATTCTAGGAAGGAACGTGCGGAGGGAAGACACCCTAGCCCGATACGGGGGAGAGGAGTTCATACTCCTTGCTCCCCAGACTGAGACAGAGGGCGCACGCATCTTGGGAGATAGGTTGCGAGGCCTGGTGGAGAAGCACCGATTCGCCTATGAAGGAGAGTTCAGCGTCACCATCAGCGTAGGGATAGCCACCTTCCCCCGCCATGCCCAAGGCGCAGAGAGCCTTATAGAGAGCGCCGATAGGGCCCTCTATAAGGCGAAGGCGGGAGGTAGGAACCTGGTCTGCACTATAGATGATAGGGCGTAACCTGGGGCGATATAAGATCGTTGCTATCCTCGGCTCTGGCGGGATGGGCACCGTCTATAAAGGGGTCGATGAGGTCAACCACCGCCAGGCGGCCATCAAAATCCTGCCGCCAGAACAGGCTTCCGATCCGGAGAGGTTGAAACGTTTCCTGCGGGAAGCGAGGGCCGTGGCCAGCCTCGACCACCCCCACATAATCCGTCTCTACGAGGCTGGGGAGGCGGAGGGGTTCTATTTCATAGCCCTGGAGTATCTCTCTGGCAAAACCCTCCAGGAACTTCTGAAAAGGGCCCCTCTCCCTCAAGAACAGATACTCTTCTTCTTGCGCCAGATATGCGCTGCCCTGGAACACGCTCACGAGAATGGTATCGTCCACCGCGATCTCAAGCCCAGTAACATCATGATCGACGAGGCAGGGAAGGTGAAGGTGATGGATTTCGGCTTGGCCAGGATGGCTGATCTCTCCGCCCTCACCAAGAGCGGCGACTTGGTGGGAACCGTATCCTATATCTCCCCTGAGCAAGCGAGGGGGGAGAGAGTGGACGCCAGGGCCGATCTCTACTCTTTAGGAGCGATCCTCTATGAAATGCTCACCGGCAAAGTCCCCTTCGAGGGGGAGACACCGGTGAACGTCATTTACAGACACCTGAATGAAGAGGCGGTTCCTCCCCGCCGTCTCAACCCCAAAGTGTGGCCCTCCTTAGAGAGCATAACCTTAAGGCTCTTACGCAAGGACCCCGGCCAGAGATTCCAATCGGCAAGGGAGTTGGCTCAGGTGGTGGAGCGGTGTCGGGAGGAGGGCGACTCATCCTTGGAGTTTGAGGAGCCAGAAAGTCCGATAGAGTTTCGGCCCCGCTTAGTGGGTAGAGAGAAAGAGATGGCCGAACTGAGGGGATATCTGGAAGAAGCGATAAGGAGCCGAGGTGGTTTAGTTCTCATCGGGGGAGAGGCGGGGGTGGGGAAGACCAGGCTTGTGGAGGAGCTACAAACTTCAGCCAAGTCAAGGAACGTGAACTGTCTTAGAGGGAGTTGTCTCTACCAAGATGCTCCCAACCCTTACCTTCCCTTCGTGGAGATCTTAGAGACCTACTTGGAGAGGCGGGAGACGGTCGTATCCGGGTTTACCCTCCAGGGTGAGATCGACAGGCTAGTCTCTCGGCTAGCGAACCTCTTACCTTACGCTGGTCCCGAGCCAGAAGAGGGGCTCACCCTAAAGGGGAAGGAAGCCCAGACCCAGATGTTCGAGGCTGTCACCCAACTGATCATCACCATCTCCAAACTGCGCCCCCTTTTTCTTCTCCTAGATGACCTGCAATGGGCTAGCACCACCACCCTCCAACTTCTTCACTACCTGACTAGAAATATCCAAAGAAGCAGGATAGTTGTGGCCAGTACCTACCGGAGTGAGGAGGTGCAAGCCAAAGAAGGCCATCCCCTTCTGGAGATGCGCCGCCGCTTAAGCCGAGAAGGGCTGTTAAGGGAGATCCATCTGGCACGCCTCACCAGAGATGATCTATGGCAGATGCTTGGCGATCTCTTTCCCGAAGGAGGCCCAGGAGAGGAGTTTTTGACCTGGCTTTTCGACCAGACAGAGGGGAACCCCTTCTTCGTCCTAGAGGTGCTGAAACTCCTGCGAGATAAGGGGGCCTTGTCCAAAGATGAGGCCGGCTGGCGAGTAGATGAGAGGCTAGCGGAGTTTGAGATCCCTCCTGGGGTTTTTGACGTTATCGCCCGTCGGGTGGAAGATGTTGGTGAGGAACAACGGGACCTCTTGGATTGCGCGGCGGTCTTGGGCCAGAGGTTCGATCTTTCGATCCTCGTTGCTGTCCTAGGAGGGAGCAGATTAGACCTCCTTAAGCGGCTCAGGGTATTGGAGCAAAGGTACCAGTTGGTCGCCTCCGATAATGGGAGGTACCGTTTTACCCATTCTAAGATCCAAGAGATGCTCTACCAGGAGTTGCCTCCTGATCTGAGGCGGGAATACCACTTGACCATAGCAAGGTGCATAGAAGAGCTCCATCCCTATGCCCTGGAGCAGGTGATCTACGATCTGGCTCATCATTACTTCAAGGGAGGAAACGGGGAGAAAGCCCTCCTCTATTCCTTGAAGGCGGCGGATAGGGCAGAGAGGTCGTATGCCCTCGATGAGGCTCTCCAGTTCTATCTTGTTGCCCTATCGGTCCTGGATGAGGGAGAAGAAAGACCGGAGAGCAAAGGTCAAAGGATAGAGATCCTTGGAAAGCGAGGTGACCTGCTTTCCACCCTTAGCCGGCGGGAAGCAGCGCTAGAGAGCCTCGCCTTGGCCTTGCAGTTGAGCAAAGAGTTGGAAGATGAGGCCAGGCAGTCGAACCTCCTCACCGAGATAGCGGATCTGCAAATGAGGATGGGGAACTGGGAGCAGGCTCTTGCTCTCTGCCGAGAGAGCATGGAGATATCTCGAAAGGTAGAGGACCTCCGCCAGATGGCCCGCACCTTCTCCGTTATGGGTACCGCTTTGTTTTTAAAGGGCGACTGGGAAGGTTCAATCCGCCACTATGAGGAAGGACTCTTGCTCTCAGACCGTGCTGGCGACGAGGTGCAGAGGGCTAGGACCCTGGGCAACCTGGGGAACGTTCGCGACGCCCAAGGGGAAAAGAGCAAGGCGATAGAAAATTATCAAAAAGCGCTCGCCATTTTGGAGGGAGACGGGCTCCTTCTCGACGCCGCCTTAGGCTATCTGAACCTGGGGTACACCTGCGCCTCTTTGGAGGAATGGGGAGAGGCAGAAAGATCTTACCAGAGGAGCCTGGAGGTCTTCGAGAAGGTGGGAGATGTCTATCATACCGGGTTAGCCCACCTCCATCTGGCGGAGGCCCGGTTCAGCCAGGGGGAGTTCGTGTCGGCAAAGGGGTACTGCGATAAGGCGAGGGAACTCTTCCGCAAGATTGACGACCGGTTGGGGATAGCGGATACGGCTAGGGTTTTGGCTTCCATCGCCAGGCAGGAAGGGGAGTTTGAAATGGCGGAGAGGTGGCTTCGCCAAGCGATGGAGGCCTATGAGGAGTTAGACGATAGGCTCAATGTCGCCGAGACATCTTTTGAGTTGGGAACAACGCTAGAGGAGAGGGGAAAGGGGAAAGAGGCCCTTGAGTATCTCAAGCGCGCAGAGCGGCTTTTCCAAAGGCTAGGGGTCGAAGAGGGATGGGAAAAGGCGAAAGAAAGGCTGGCCCTCCTGGAGGGTAACTGATTATGGCCCGTAGTACCTCTTTCCTATTGACCCCCTATCTCAAAGCGCCATATAATGAAGGTAGCCTGGCAGGAGGTAGAAAAGAGGCGACAGTTGCGCTTCTAGCGCTGTAGCCAAGCACACCCCGAAAAGGCAAACCACTCGTGAGGGTGGGACGCAAAGCCACGGATCTTGGGTCTCCCAAGATGGCCGGGCTACCGAAGGAGGTGCTAGGATGAAAAAGCGGGTACTTAAAGCCTTCACCGCTCTTGTCTTGGTGGGTCTGCTCTTCACGGCGTTAGCGCCAGCAGCCTATGCAAGTAGGGGCGGTGAACGGTTTTTTGACATGGCGCTGTTCCAACCGGAGAGCGGAACGGAGTTAGAAGCGGGAGGGGTAAGGGTCGTTGTTCCTCCCCACGCGCTTGATCGCGCTAGACCACTTCGGCTCATGGTCTTCGTCCACGACGGTCAGATGGACGTGAGGTTGGGCCCCGAACTCCAGTTCCAGGAACTGGTCCTCATCGATTTCGGCAACGTGCCCGTCGTCTACTACTGGGATAATGGGCAGTGGGTCACCATAGAGACTATCGATGCGGACCAAGACGGGGAGGTGGGAGAGATCCTGGTCGACCACTTCTCCCGCTATGCATGGTGGTAGTGGACAGGTAGTTCCTGCCAGGCAAAGTAGGAGGGCTTCCAGGTCCTGGGAGCCCTCTTCTTCTATCTGCAGAGATCGCACTGTATCTTGGAGTAGGCCCTAAGGGACACTCTTGTGGTGAATCGCCTTCCCTATCGACCTGGCCCCCTGATCTAGAGCGTTCGACATCCTCTGAGAGGTGATGAAGCGAGTGAAAAGCGAAGCCCCATCCCCTCCGCTACTTTGCCAGGCCAATAAACGAGATCGGGAGGAAAAACCTCCCGATCTTTTGCTCTTACGAGCGGGGGCGACGGGATTCGAACCCGCGATCTCCTGCTTGACAGGCAGGTATGTTTGGCCACTACACCACGCCCCCACGCAGATTAAAATAATACCACAATTTGTCCCCCATCGTCAAATTATTGCCAGTAGAAGACCCTTGTCTCGCTGGTGGGGCTGAGGGGTATCCCTCCCACGCTGCCATCAGGGTTGATTATCTCCCGCTGCACCGTTATATCCCACTCAAAAGCGCGCTCCGTCAAACTAGCGATGTTGTGGTAGTCCAAGGGCACACGCCAGGTTATTTTGCGCACCCGATCGCCGCGATATACGACCTGCCCCTCTCGGCCTGCAAACCGCACACTGATGGCGTACCATTCATCTTCGGCTAAGGTTCCCACCGCTTCCCATTCCAGCCAGATCTCGGTGTTAATCCCTTGGAATTCAGACTGGTCAAGAGGGGCAATGAGACGAGGGGCTGGGTACTTGAAAGGCGGTGTCTCTGTTGGTGTAGGGGTATTGGTAGGGCGTGGCGTAGGGGTCGCGGTCGGTATAGAGGCCAGGGGCGTTGGTGTGCTGGTAGAGGTAGGTGTTGAGGTCAACGTAGGGGTTGGTGGTACTGGCTTCCTAGTCGGCGTTGGAGAGGGCGGTGGTTCTGGCGTGGCTGTAGGAGGGAGGAAAACCTCCGTCGGGGTGGGGGAAGCGATGGAAACGAAAGTCGGGAGGCGGAAAGACGGAAGGCTAAAGGACGGAAGGCCTAAGGGGAGAAAGAGGAGAGCCAAGGCGACGACCGCCACTACCGCTCCGCTCACACCTAGTATGAGCCGCGGGGAGGGCCTCCTTCCAAATTCATAGCCGCAATGGGGGCAGAGGCTGAGCCCTGCCCTCATATCCTCTTTACAGTAAGGGCAACGGATCACCCCCCGTTTCAGGCGAGCGCCACAGTTAGGACAGATCTTCGCCTCGTTAGGGATTGGGGCCCCGCACCAAGGGCAATTCATTTCCACCCTTTGCCCAGAATGATCAAGATGCCGAAGAGGATGAAGAGGAGTCCCCCCCCAATCCGCACGTAAAGTTCGGGGACGAGTCTGGACAGCACGCCCCCAAAAGCAACCCCGATGAGAGTGAGGAGGCCGAAGCCAGCCATGGCACCTAGGAAAACGGTCAGGGGTGACTGAGAGCGGGCGGTCATAGCGATGGCCGCTAGTTGCGTCTTATCTCCCAGTTCAGCCAAGAAAATTAGGCCAAAGGTGCTGACGAATACCTTCCAATCCATACCCTCCCTCCTCTCAACGAGGCTTATAACCCCCCAGAAACCCGCAAGATGTCGAAGTAGGAGACCACCAACACCAAGCCGATGAGGATGAACATGCCGATGAGATGCACTAGCCCTTCCTTTTGAGGGTCGACCTTTCTACCTCCACGTAATGCTTCTAGGAGGACAAACGCCAATCGCCCCCCATCGAGCCCTGGGAAGGGCAAAAGGTTGATCAGGGCCAGATTGACGCTCAAAAAAGCGGTGAATTGCATGAGAAAGGGGAAACCCATCTGAGCCACCTGAGCGGTCGCCTGGGCGATCCCGATAGGTCCCACCAACTCGGGGGAGATGAGCCCTCTTACCATATAGATGACGCTGAAGACGATAACCCCCACGGCTCTCAAGGTGCGGGAGACCCCTATAGGGATCGCTCGCCAAGCCTCATATCTCACCAACTTGGTGCCCACAACCACTGTCTGCATGGTGATCCCCATTGGCCCTTCCCCTGAAGGGGGTTGGGGACGAGGTGTAAGAGTGACCTCGAGCCTTCTCTCCTCCCGCTCCAAAAGGAGGGATACCTCCTGGCCTACCCTCTCGTAGGTGTACCTCTGTAAAACGAGGGAATCGGTTATCTCCAGCCCATCGATCTCCAAGATGAGATCTCCCGCCTTCATCCCCGCGGCCTCGGCTGGCGATCCGGAGGCCACCTCCGTGATCTCCACACCAGTAATGGCCACCGGTTCCCCTACCAGGGCGCTGACGCCGAAGAGAAGCGCCGCCAAGACGAGGTTCATGACCGCGCCAGCGATGAAGACACCGCCCCGCACACGCCAGCCTTGGCTAGCCAAACCGCCGGGTATCGTGGGATCGTTCTCCCCCGGGAACCTCACAAAGCCCCCGAAAGGGATGGCGTTCACCGTGATCTCCGTCCCCCCTATCTTCCTGATGGTGAAAAGGCGAGGAGGGTAGCCGAAGCCAAACTCCTCCACCTTCACCCCTCTCCATTTGGCCACCAAGAAATGGCCTAGTTCGTGAGCGAAGACCAGGAGGCTGAAAACTATCAAAAAGTAGATGAAGGTGGTGAGAAGCATAGGGTCATCTTTCTTTGAATATCGTTATTCTAATTATAATGCTTACACTACTGATGGGGCAAATCTATGCCTCCTAGCCGGGCCTGCTGGGAGGCGAGCAGGGGAGACTCTTCAAGGATCTCTATCCTTCCTGAGGGGGCCTATCGCAATTTTGGGGCCAGTTCTCGATAGAGCCTGGCCCAATCCTCCACGCTCAGGGATTGGGGACGCAGCCTCTCCTCGATCCTCGCTCGGCGCAGGGCAAAGATCACCTGGTCGGTCGACAACCCTAACCCCTGGGGGAGGGAGTTCTTGAGATATTTGCGCCTCTGGGCGAAGCCGGCCCGGACTAAGGAGAAGAAAGCCTCTACATCGTCCACCTCAAAAGGAGGCTCTTCATGAACGTCGATACGCACCACGGCGGAAGCGACCTTGGGTGAGGGATAAAAGGCCCTGGCTGGGGCTCGAGCCACGATGCGTGGCCGTCCATAGAACTGGACGCTGACGGAGAGGATACTCATCTGCCCCGGCGTTGCTACCAGCCGCTCAGCCACCTCCCGCTGGACGGTGACCACCAATAGTTGGGGCTTTAGGGGGTTCTCCAAGAGATGTCTCAGGAGATGGGAGGTGATATAGTAGGGGAGGTTGGCCACTACTTTGTAGTTGACTTCCTTTGGAGCCTCTCCCGGGCTTGCCAGGAGTTGAGCCAGATCGATCTTGAGGATGTTTCCTGGCACGATCTCGACGTTGGGGTAATCTCGGAGCACCTGGCGGAGGGGGAGGAGTAGCCGTTCATCGACCTCCAAGGCGATGACCCGATGGGCTTTTTCCGCAAGAGCACGGGTGAGGGTCCCCAGGCCAGCCCCTATCTCTAGGATGGTGTCCTTCTTCTCTATCTCTGCCGCGGAGGTGATGGCCCTAAGGAGAGCATCGCTGACTAAGAAGTTCTGGCCCAGGCTCTTCTTGGGCCTTATGTTGAACTCATGAAGGAGCCGCCTGATCTCCCCCAGATTCACGCCCTCACCTCTCCAGGGGCCATTAGGGGAGGATCCAGCGTATCTTCTCGGGAGGGGGCACCGGCTCCAAGAGGTAGACATCCACCCACTTGAACCAGAGGACCAAATTATCCTCATCGTAGGCCAGATCGATATGTCTACCCTTGATCGCCCCTCCCGTGTCCGCCGCGGTGCCCAACCCATAGCCGGGCACGTACATCCTAGTGCCGAGGCTTATCACCCTGGGATCGACGGCTATGACCCCCTTCGTAGCCTTCCACCCCAGACATGTTATGCCGTAGCGAGGGTGGTCTCTAGATTTACCCGAAGTAGCAGCGGTATATGAGGTAGCCAGCACCCTGATTTTGCGCCAATACCCAACCGGCCCCTCCGGGGTCTCCACTTCCCGGATCAATATCTTGGTACCATAGGCCAACACCTTGGTAGTAGGCTCCTTCGCCACCCATTCGCTGGTGACTGCCCGCTCCTTTTCTTGGCCGTTCTCATACCGTATGCGGATCAGCCGTCTCCTTAACCCCTCCTCGCCCTGTTGGGCTAGGCGCCAATGGTCTATCTCCAACTCTGGGTCGGCTCTCCAGACCGTCTCGAAGGGGATCGGTTCCCCCTCGATAACGAACTCCTCCCCTACCCTTATCACCTGCACAGTCATGTTATCAGTTAGCGGGGTCAGCCTATCGGGAATAGTGTAATCCCTGACTCCCAGGGTGACCCCCTCTTGCTCCAGGGCTTCTTTCACCCGCTCCATCTGGCTGCGGGTTAAGATGCGCCGGCCATCAACTAAGATAGTCAAAGGTTTTGCCCGCTCAATATAGACTCGCATCCCTGTGGAGACAGGAGTACCTAACCCCGGCTTCACCCGATCCCTCAGGTAGATGAGAACGCCGTGTTCTTCGAGGGCCTCTCCCACTGTGGAAGCGATGGTAGAGAAGGTGGTGAGCACGCCATCGTCGAAGAGTTGGATGGGAACGGAACGATAGACGACTATCCCCCGAGTCGATAGTGGATTCAGGGAAAAGGGCACTGTTTTACCCTTGCCTGTACCTCTCGGAACCGATATGGGCCTCGACAATAGGGGGGCTTCTAGGCCCACCTCCACCCCTTCCAGGGTGATCCGGTCGTGGGGTCCTAGGGCTACCCCGGTCTCCAAAAGAAAGTCGCCTACCGTCTCGCTGTGGGTATATCGTTCTAAGGTCTGTCCATCCACCTCTAGGATGACCGGCTTAGCCCGCTCAATGGTGACTCGATCGTCGAGAGCGGCGTGAAGGCCGGGAAGGACGATATCCGCCTCGTTCACCTCTACCCCTATCTCCTCCAGGAAAGCATCGATGGAGGTCTGATGGGTGCGAAAGGAGAGGGGGTAACCATCCAAAAGTAGAGTCACCTTCCTCTGGGTGGATATATAGACGTGGCGCATGGCGAAGGCGGCTACAAGGAGGAGACAAATCACCACTAGTCCCACTCGCGGTCGCCAGCGAGCGAGAGGGTAAGGTAACACCGGCATGCGAGTCGCAGGTTTAGAGACAACCCGTTCTGATGACAATGAAAGTGAACCTCGGCATAGGAGGGGTGAGGTTCGGGCCGCCCCTCCCGGATTGGAAAAGAGAGGCCGTGCACCCCCTGTCGATCCGGGCTGCCCGGCTTACCGAGGCCAGTTGGCTCCAACCGGGTGACCCTGCGGCACCCAGAAGTAACTACTTACCGCTGCTTCCTCCCGGACCTGACGGAGTTCGTAGGCTTCCGCTGCGCAGGACCCGGCCTTCATCGCTACTTCTCCTCGGCAGTCCCAGACACCAAAGGACCTCGAGAGGGAGTTCGACCCCGCTATAGCGGATTGCGGGTACAGGGCACCGCTAGCTCCCCATCTAGCACGGCCTCGAAAAATGCTACCCTAAGAGTGAACAAAAGTCAAAGACGACTCTCTTGGCCCCACGACTCACGAGGGCACTTATCAGAGTGGACTACACGCTGTGCCTTCTACCTGAACTGAGTCATGATGTAGAAGCAATAGCCGTATAATCGGTCTCCCGCCAACTCCCAGGTGCCAGCAAAGGGAGTGACGCCTGGCTTATCGACGCGTGCGGTTACTTTATAGGTACCCGGGGGAAGCCTGAAGGTAGCTCTGGGCCTCTCCGAAGGGCAGAAGATGGGGCCGACGAGGGAGTATTCTTTGCACTCCGGGCACCGTTCGATGGAGATGGTGTGGGAGGTGGGCCCCTGGAACTCCAGGGTGAGAGCGTAAGGCGTGTCGTTGTCTATCTCTATCTCCGCGTTCCCCTCAGCGCTCACCGGCCCCAGGTCTTGAGGAGGCGGAAGAGGCGCAGCCTCTTCAGTAGGCGCTTCCGTGGGTGCGGGCAGAGGCGCTTCTGGCGTGGCCACAGTAGGTGAGACAGCCGGTTGCGTGGGCGAAGGCAATACTACCCCCTCGCCCGGTATCAACAACTCATCTCCCGGATAGATGAGTTCGCAGTCCTCAAGTGCATTCAACGCGCAGATAGCCTCTGCTGTAGTCCCGTAGAGGGCCGCGATGGCGAAAAGGGTGTCGCCTGGCTGCACGACGTATATTATCGGTGTAGGAGTAGGCGTTGGGCTAGGTGAGGGGAGAAGGAACGGTGTAGGACTTGGTTTCAGCGTTGAAGTGGGAGAAGGGATAGACATCGGTTTCACGGGCACAGCGCATGCGGAAAGCAAAACGAGAAGGGCGATAACCTCTTTTCTCACCCGTCCTCCTTCATATATCGCCTTGCCGATGGCTGAACAACCTTAACCTATTTTACCATATAGTTTATCGTAAGGGAACTCTCAGTTTAATAGATGATCTCCAGGAAGGACAAGGAGGTTACACAGTTGTTGGGGTTTGAAGGGGCGCTGGATACCCCTCACTCTCTATAACCCTATTCTATGGTCTTGCTGATTGCCGTGTAAGCCTTATCGAATAGTTCGAGGAGTTTGTCCGCATGGGACTCGGGGCTCGTAACCCCCTTGTACTCTTTCGCCGACCAGGCGTTATCCACCCTGGCCACCACCCAGTGGGCGAACGCTATCTTTGCCACCTCTACGCTATCGGTATCAGGGATAACTTCTGCCATCTTTCCTCCTTTCTCGTAGCGCCCCCAGACCATTATACCTTTAGGCTAGCAAAAGTGGCAATTAAAAAGCGCCACTTATCCCAGGGGAGAAGTGGCACTTGAAAGTGGCGGAGAGGGCAGGATTTGAACCCGCGAGGCCTTTCGGCCTACACGATTTCCAATCGTGCGCACTAGACCGGACTATGCGACCTCTCCCCGCTATCGTGGGCGATAAATATCCTTGCGGTGCTGAACTCGGTAAATCATCACCTCGCGAGATCGGTCATCTATCTCATAGATAACTCTATAATCACCTACTCTTATTCGCCAGCCCTCTTTGCCCCTTAATTTCTCGGCTCCCGGCGGCCTTGGGTCTTCGCCCAAGCCTCGGATCTTGCCATCCACCCTAGCAAAGACCTCGGGAGGGAGCCGCCTCATATCCCGCTCTGCCCTAGGCCTAATCCTTATCCTGTACACCGGCAGGCGTTGAGACCTCGGCTATAAACTCTTCATAGGGCCGAGAGGGTTCCCCCTTCCCCTCGTAGATAGAGAGGCTATCTTCCAGGCCCTCTAGTTCGCGGATAAGGGCTTCGTAGCCTTGGTAACTGAGGAGCACCGCCTTCGGACGGCCATATTGAGTGATGTAGAGAGGCTGCCCGCTCTCCTCCAACTCCTTTATTACCGAGGTGATCTTCTGCCTCAAGTCAGTCACGGGCATAATCTTTACAGCCATATTATACCTCTTATATTACTTTTTCTGTACAGAATTATTATAAATCCATTGTCGGCTTTTGTCAAATCCCCCTGCACGCCAATTACGCACTAGACCGGGCTATGCGACCTCTCCGCGCTCTAACATATCTTCATTGAATCCAGCGTTGCAAGAAGCGAACTTGCATCCTCCCTTTTGGCAGAAAAGACCTCGGCATCGTAGTTCTCATCCAGTCCCAAACGAACTATGACGGCCTTCATATTCTTATCCGTAGTGACAATGTCACAATATGGCAGAACAGTCGCAAGAATGGGCACATCCGACATGTCGCCAGGCTTTGGCACCCGATGTGGTTCATGAACCAAGATTCCTGCCCAGATGGAGCTAAAGATGTTGACCCAGGGAATCATCACTATCTCCTTTGATCCCCAAAAGTCCGAACCGATGCTAATTTCATTGGACGACTTGGATGCCCCCCACCAGTTCCTAATGAAGGTTTGGACTAGATCGCTGGCTTCCAACCGTTGTTCTTCTTCAAAATCTCTAATGCCAATTCCTCGTTGCCTCCGTTGAACCAAAATCTGCTCAATATCGGAGACAAATTCCGCCTTCTTCGCTCGCCACGGGTGTTCGGAAGTAGGGGGTATAAACAAAGCATCTGCGGGCACGATGGTATCAGTGAAATACCTTTGAGGAATCCGTGCATGTGGATTTCTCCCGAATGCTACACTCCAACGCTTAACTTGGCTTTCACTAATAGGCATTCCCAACCATCGCTCATGAGCCCAACGAACTTGTAGCTCTAAAATGTTTTCCCAGTCCCTAAAGCGCAACCCGCCCCACAGTTCGCCAATAGTTATGTACCTTTCTGGCCATGACTGAATCGCTGATGTCGCTTCAAGGGTATGAAATGTGCTGTACGGACAGATAACCTTACTGGCGTGTACTAGTTCACGTAATCGTTGAAAGAGGCTCGTCCAAAGTCGGGACTCTTGGACATTATCAATCATGCCCAAACGAGCCTCTGTCATCTTGGTGATGAAATTCTGATCCAAATAGATGATGGTTTTTCGCATCCCCGCGTCAAATGCACTGACTATCATCTTGGAGATCAATCGCCGAGGGCTAGGACTAGCTTACTCCGCAATTAGCGCCTCTTTCCGGGCCCGCTTCCATCGCTTGATTTCTCGCTCCCGCTTGGTGGCGCTACTCCTTGTCTCATGCTCCTCGTACCAGAGGAGCCGCACGGGGCGGCGGGCTGCCGTATATGCCGAGCCCCGCCCTTCGTTGTGCTCTGAAACCCTCGACTCTAGGTTATTGGTGATCCCCACATAGTAGGAATCATCGGAGCACTCTAGAATGTAACAGAACCACATGCTGCCCTTTAGAAAGGCGGAGGGGGTGGGATTCGAACCCACGGTGGGGGTTACCCCCCACAGCGGTTTTCGAGACCGCCCCGATCGTCCACTCCGGCACCCCTCCAGACTTATCGCCGCTGGCTGAAGAAGCGCTCTAAAAGCACACCTGCCTCCTCAGCCAAGACGCCCCCTTCCACCTCCAGGCGATGGGTCCATTTCGGTAAACGCGCGATGTCGAAGACGGAACCACAGGCCCCGTTCTTTGGGTCAGGGGCAGCGTAAACCAGCCGCTCCGCTCGGGCCATGACCAGGGCTCCGGCGCACATGGGACAAGGCTCTAGCGTGCTATAGAGGGTTACTCCCGTGAGCCGCCAGCCTCCCAAGGCCTGGCCAGCCTGCCTCAAAGCCGTCATCTCCGCGTGGGCCGTAGGGTCCTTTAGTTCTTCCTTCTGGTTGTGGCCTCGGCCAATGATAGCCCCGTCCTTGACCGCCACCGCCCCGACGGGGATCTCCCCCTTCTCGTAGGCTCTCTCCGCCTCGGCCAGCGCCTCCCGCATATAGGCTTCGTCTTCCACCTTTAAAATTATAACATGGGGCACGCTCGTGGGCAAGGCCACCCGCCTTTACAATTGGGGGCTTCTGGGCTATAATTTAATTTGCGCAGGGGTATAGGCCCTGCGCTTACGCATAAGATTCGCCTTGTAATTCGTCCCCAAAACGTGTACTATTCCTGGAGAGGGTATGATGTCTCAGAAGCCCGTCTATCTCACGCCAGAGGGACACAAGAGGTTGAAGAAGGAACTGGACTACCTCCGCGCTGTTCGGCGTCCCCAGGTGGCGGCCTACATTCAACTGGCTAAGGATGGCGGGGACATTATGGAAAATGCAGGGTATGATGACGCCAAGAACGAGCAAGCCTTCGTGGAGGGGCGCATCGCCACCCTGAAGGCGATGCTGAAAAACTCCGTCCTCATCGAGGAGTCTGGCCCCTCCGAGGTGGCGGTCTTAGGCTCCTGGGTCAAGGTGGCGGACGAGGATGGCGAGGAGGAGACCTACCGCATCGCAGGTTGGGCGGAGGCGGATCCTACAAGGGGCCTCATCTCCAACGAGTCGCCTCTAGGCCAGGCTCTTTTGGGCCATCGAGTGGGCGAGGAGGTCGCCGTCCAAACGCCCGATGGGGTGAGGCGTTTCAAGGTCTTGGAGATCCGATGAAGCGAGAGGGGCTGAGGGGCCTGCGGCAAGAGCGGCTCAAGAAAGTTGAGGGGATAAAGAAGCGAGGGATAGACCCCTACCCAGCGCGGGTGAAGCGTACCCATACCGCCGCCGAGGTTCTGAACCTCCTTGAAAGATGCCGGACAGGTGAGACGGATCGCCCGGAAGTGACCATCTGCGGACGCATCACGAGCGTGCGTATCATGGGTCGAGCCTCTTTTGCTCATATCGTCGACGGTACCGGCCGTATCCAAATCTACGTCACTGAGGACCGTGATAGCCTCGGAAAAGATGGATACCACTTTTTCAAGAAAGATCTAGACATTGGTGACTTCATCGAAGCGGAAGGCAGACCTTTCTATACCACTACTGGTGAGCCCAGCGTTTTTGTATGGCGGCTCACCCTCTTGGCCAAGTCCCTACGCCCTCTCCCAGAGAAGTGGCATGGGCTCAAAGATATAGAGACTCGCTACCGCCAACGGTACCTTGACCTCATCGCCAACGAGGAGGTGCGTAAAATCTTCATGACCCGGAGCCGCATCATATCTGCCATGCGCCGCTTCTTAGATGAACGAGGCTTCATCGAGGTAGAGACACCGATTTTGCAGCCCATCTACGGCGGGGCTGCGGCTCGCCCCTTCGAGACCTATCATCAGGCCTTGCATCGAAAACTCTACCTCCGCATCGCCGACGAACTCTATCTGAAGCGGCTCATCATCGGTGGCTTCGAGGGGGTCTACGAGATAGGCAAGGATTTCCGGAACGAGGGGCTCTCCACGCTGCATAACCCAGAGTTCACCCAACTGGAGGCCTATCAGGCTTATGCCGACTATGAGGATATGATGCGCTTAGCGGAGGAGACCCTTACCTACGTCGCCCAGGAGGTGTTGGGGACCACTAAGATCACCTATCAGGGTAACGAGATCGATCTAACGCCCCCTTGGCGGAGGGTAACCATGCGCCAGGCGATCCTCCAAGAGACGGGGATAGATATCGAGGAGGTGGGCTCCTTCTCCACCCTGAAAGAGGCCGTAGCCGAAAAGGGGTTAGAGGTGACCCCAAAAGATACCTGGGGGAAATTGGTGGAGGAACTCTTCAAAGAATATGTGGAGCCCACGCTCATCCAGCCAACTTTCGTCCTCGATTATCCGAAGGAGATATCGCCTCTGGCCAAAGAGAAGCCAGGGAACCCTCGCTTTGTGGAGCGGTTCGAGTTCTTCATCGGCGGCTTGGAGTGTGGCAACGCCTTCACGGAACTGAACGACCCCTTGGACCAACGGGAGAGGTTCGCCGCCGAGAAGAGGGCTTTGGAGGCCGGCGAAGAGGCGGCTCATCCTATGGATGAGGATTTCATCCAAGCCCTGGAGTATGGCATGCCCCCTACGGGAGGGATAGGATGGGGGGTAGATCGGATGGTGATGTTATTCTGCGATCAGTCCTCTATCCGGGAGGTGATCCTCTTCCCCCAGTTGCGGGGCAAGGAGCCATAAACCAGGCTTTTCTTTGATGGCCAAAACTTCAAGATAAGAACCCATGCCTCTTTACCTCGCCTTTCTCTGGCACATGCATCAGCCCAACTATATACTCCGCGGGCGCGCTTCTCTCCCCTGGGTGCGGCTCCACGCCATCAAGAACTACCTCCACATGGCTGAACTCCTCCGCGATTACCCTCGCATCCACGCTACCTTCAACCTTGTCCCCTGCCTTTTGGAACAGATCATAGCCTACCTTGAGGGCTCTACCAGCGACCGGCACCTGGACCTAAGTCGCAAAGGCCAGTGGTCTTCCGAAGAGGGGCGATACCTCCTGGCCAACTTCTTAAACCTTGATGAGGAGAGGATAAGGGTTTATCCTCGCTACTACGAACTTTGGCGACTCCGCAAGGGGCGCCAACCTTTCCGTGAAAGTGACTTGCGCGATCTCGTCGCCTGGTTCAACCTGGCCTGGATCGACTCCCGACGGCTAGAAAAAGATGAGGTGCTCCGTTCGCTAGTGGAGAAGGGGCAAGGCTTCACCGCTGCCGATGTCGAAGCCATCCTGGCTAAGCAGATGGAGATGATGGGGAGGATCATCCCTCTCTATCAGGAGTTGAAGGAGGGAGGACAGGTTGAATTGACCACTTCCCCTTATTACCACCCCATCTTGCCCCTGCTCGTAGATTCTCACTCCGCTCGGGAAGCGAGCCCCGAACTTCAGGTGCCCCCTTTCAGCCATCCGGAGGATGCGGCGGAGCAGATAAGACAGGCTTTGGAGTTCCATCGCCTGATCTTTGGCCAGGAGCCTGCTGGCCTCTGGCCCCCTGAAGGGGCGGTGGGGGAGGGGATTCTGCCCCTATTAGCGGGCAAGGTAAAATGGATAGCCTCCGATGAGGAGGTGCTGGCCAAATCTCTAGGCATCGCCATCGAGCGGGACAAAAGGGGAGGAGTTATCAACCCCCAGGTTCTCTATCAGCCTTACCTCTTAGAAAAGGCTCCCTCTTTAGCCATTATCTTCCGAGACCGTTACCTCTCCGACCGGATCGGCTTCGTCTATGAGAAGTGGCCTCCTAAATCTGCGGCTGAGGACCTTATGGCTCGTCTCCGCAAAATCAGAGAGAACCTACCCGAGGATGGCCGTCCTTATCTAGTCCCCATCATTCTGGACGGAGAGAACCCTTGGTCGAAGTATGAGGACAACGGCGACCCCTTCCTCCGCCACCTCTACTCCCTCCTCTCCCAGGAGGAAGAGATCCAGACGGTCACCGTGAGCGAATATCTGGCTCACCATCAGCCTCGGGAGAAGATAGGCCATCTCTTCACCAGCTCCTGGATAGACCATAACCTCAAGATCTGGATAGGGGAGCCAGCGCAGAACCAAGCCTGGGAGTATCTAAGGCGAACCCGGGAGGCCCTCCTCTCCTGGCAGCGGGATTATGCCCCGGCCGATATAGAGACTATGGGGCGAGCCTGGCAGGAGATATACGCCGCTGAGGGGAGCGACTGGTTCTGGTGGTACTGTAGCCGGAACAGATCGCCAGAGGAAGCGATCTTGGATGAGACCTTCCGGGGCCACCTGGCCAACGTCTTTGTCCTGATGGGGGTGCCTATCCCCGACTGGCTGAAGGAGCCGATCGAGAAGCCGCGTTGACGGAGCAAGCGGCCTGTGATATACTCAAATAGAAGGGGCCGTTAGCTCAGCCTGGTTAGAGCACCTGCCTTTTAAGCAGGGTGTCGCTGGTTCGAATCCAGCACGGCCCACCTGAGCCACCCTAGCTCAGTCGGTAGAGCAAGCCCCTCGTAAGGGTTAGGTCGTGGGTTCGAATCCCATGGGTGGCTCTGGGAGCCGCCCAAAGAGGCAACCGTTGACCGGCGGTTGGCCTTTTTGGTGAAGTGCAAGAGCCCTCGATAGGGCTGGGGCCAATCGCAAGCACAATGGAGGGAATAGCAAGTGAACGAAATCGTCATTTCTGTGCGAGATTTCCGAAAGGTCTACGATGACTTCGTGGCCGTAGACAGCATCAGCTTCGAGGTGCATCGGGACGAGATATTTGGCTTGCTGGGGCCAAACGGCGCAGGCAAAACCAGCACTTTAGAGTGTCTGGAAGGGCTACGCCGGCCCGATGGCGGTAGGCTAGATATACTGGGCGTTGACCCCACCCGCGAGCCACGCAAGCTACACAACCTAATCGGGGTACAGTTGCAGACCTCCGGATTGCCAGCCGATATACGGGTGGCCGAGGCGATGAAATTCTTCTGCGCCTACCACGGCGTTGCTCCTCGTTACGACTTGCTAGAGCGACTGGCCCTCACGGAGAAACAGCACAGCCAGTACCGCGAACTCTCCTCAGGGCAACAGCGCCGACTGGCGTTAGCCCTGGCCGTAGCCCACAAGCCCCCGGTTCTCTTGCTGGACGAGCCAACCGCCGGGTTGGACGTGGCTTCACGAACTGAACTTCACGGGCTGATGCAGGAACTCAAAGACCAGGGGACTACCATTATCTTAGCCACGCATGACATGGCCGAAGCAGAGAAGATGACCGACCGCGTCGCCATCCTACTACGGGGCAAAATTGTCACTATAGGCACGCCGCGGGAAATCACGGCCACTGGTTCGGGATTAACTAAGGTCTCTGTCCGCACTGAACATTCGGTGCTTCACAAAAGCGATGTGAATTTTCCGACGGTCCATCAGCATCTCCTCGATGAGGAATATGCCATATTCTACAGCACCGATCCCGGCCCCACCGTAGCAGCGTTGCTCGATTACATCGGTGCTCAGGGTGACAAATTGATCGACTTACGAGTTGAACGCCCCTCACTGGAAGAGCGATTCCTGGAAATCACGAGTACCGGAGGTGCCCAATGACGGCTTTTGCCAATCACTTTGCCTTTGAGTTTAAGACCGGCTTGCGTAACTCAAACCTGCTTTTGATGAACTATCTATTCCCTCTGGGCTTTTACGCCGCGATGGGGGTGGTCATGACCCAGATAAACCCCTTGTTCACCGCCACTATGACCCCGGCAATGGTGGTCTTTGCGACTATGGCGAGCACTATACTGGGCCTGCCCGGCCCACTGGTGGAGTCCCGCGAAGCAGGCATCTACCGCAGTTACAAAATCAACGGCGTGCCGGCTGCCTCAATCCTGGCCATCCCGGTGCTAACGACCATCTTCCATACGCTCATCGTTTGTGTCATCATTAGCCTCACGGCCACGCCGTTCTTCAAGGGTGTAGCGCCTGCTAACTGGGGGGCTTTCGCGCTGATTACTCTCCTGACGGCCATTACCTGTGGTGCCATCGGCGCACTCATCGGAGTAATCTCTAACAATTCCCGAGCCACCGTCCTTTGGTCTCAACTCATCTTCCTGCCCTCCATGCTATTGGGTGGACTGATGATGCCCCTCGACATGCTGCCCCAATCGGTTCGTCCTGTTTCAGCGTTCTTGCCCCCCGCTCGCGCTATGGAAGCCTTCCTGGGACTGGCCTACAATCAGGAGACGGTCATGGGGCCGATGACCTCGGCGATAATCCTGCTAGTCAGCGGCCTATTGGCCTTTGCCCTGGCCATATACCTGTTCAACTGGGATAGCCGCAACAAGACCCGCCGCGGACATCCGCTGATGGCTTTGCTGGTTTTAGTCCCCTACATTGTAGGGATCTTCATAGGGTGGTAACACGGATGATAGCATTGGCCTCCCGAGTCAATCCTGCCTAAACTTAATTTCAGTGGCTGCAACCATCAATGGGGCCAACCGTCGACAGGCGGTTGGCCTTTTACTAGAAGGCGAGGTATGGTAGAATCGGGTATGGGTTAATTTTGAGAACCCTCGGTTGCGCTTTTCAACTCCTGGCCCTGGCCTTGGGCCTGGCTCTCATCGGGGGCGCTATCTACCAGGGCTACCTCTTCCAGAGGGATATATACAGCTGGCAGGAGCAAGCCCCGGTGGCTACGCTGGCCTAAGAGAGTAGGTATACCTCTTTAGACGATGGTAGTGGTAACGGTGCAGATTCAAGGCGCGAGGTGAAGCCATGGGGGAGATGGATAACGTCGCTTGGTTCATCGTGGGGGCGGTAATGACTGCGCTCGTGGCCCTAGCCCTCTTTCTCGCCTGGCTATTCTTCCCCCTGTTAGAAACTCTCCTGTAGATGGAGGCAAAAGGCATGATCTGTCCCCAATGTGGTGAAGTGAACCCTCCGGAGGCGGAAGTATGCACCGTTTGTGGGGCCAACCTCCCGTCAAAAATGGTAGTCTGTGAGGGGTGCGGTGTGGAGAACCCGATAACCAACCGCTTCTGTCTGGGCTGCGGCCGGCTCCTCTTCCGCCCTGAGGTGGCTTTCCACCGCGAGGAATTAGAGCCAGAGGTGAAAGAAGAGCCCAGCCGACACCTCCCCCTCGCCTACGTCCTCCTAATAGTCCTCCTCGTTCTAGCGGCGTTGACATTACTCGTCTATTATATGAGCCGCTGAGTTCAACTGGCTACACTTGTGGGAGAATCCCACAGGCCTCTCAAATACCGCTTGTCAGGGAGGCGAAGGACGCTCGAAGGCAGGCGCCCTTTTTACTAAGAAGTGCGCCACTGGATCTGGAGGTTTGACAGGCTCTGGGCCTCTTGATAGATTGAGGTTATATGGTTGTGAGGTTGGGGTATGACTATTGAATCCTACACCTTCGGCCGCATCGTCATCAAGGGTCAGGTATACACCTCAGACGTGATTATCTATCCCCACCGCGTTGATGCCCGCTGGTGGAGGAAAGAGGGTCACCGCCTCCAGCCCGTTGACCTGGAAGAGGTAGTGAGGGAGAAGCCGGAGATATTGGTAGTGGGGACCGGCTACTTCGGCCACATGAAGGTGCCTCCCGAGACGAGCGATTATCTCCGATCCCAAGGGATAGAGGTGGTTGCAGAGAGGACACAAGAGGCTTGGCAGACCTATAAGCGGCTCTTCCAGGGCCGGAAAGTCGTCGCTGCTCTCCACCTCACCTGTTAGAGAGGGACGCCTTGCCCCATCTCTTATATAAAACCAGGCCGGTCGCATGACCGGCCTAGAAGATACCGCTTCGAGGAGCCCTGCTCTTAGGAACCAGAGGGGTATAATGGAAAGAGTTATCGATGGGGGCCAGGCTCTAGGCTCAACTCGAAGGGATATTGCGGCAGATATCGCCGATGCTTTTATATTTGTGTCCTCGGGGTAGCCGCTTTAAATCCTCCATCGCCATCTCAGTAGCGCCTCTGGATTCAGCATAGGCGAGGATGGCGTTCCTATCAGCCGGGTATTCAAGGCCCTGGAGGAGGCTATAGACCTCCAGACTACAGACGATGCTCGTGTTCTCACACACCTCGTCCATATTTCGGTACTGGACGCCCTCTTGCAATCGGTTGAGGGCGATGATTACCGCCTCTGGCGCATCCTGGGCAGAAGCATGGCTTATGATCTTCCGCTTGTCGGCTGGGAAGGTGAGCCCCTCCAAAGCCTCAAAGACATCTCTAGAGCAATAGATAGCCATAATCTACCTCCTTGAAGAGCAAGGGGCTCATTTCCATGCGGTGATGTTCCATCCGCATTCGTTTATCCCCTCTCCAGCCCCAGCATCTCATATCTCCCCCGGAGCACCGGGGCCGTTTCTACCCCCTAGACCTTGTTATTCGAACGCTTCGAAGACCGGGGGAAAGGTCAAAAACAGCCCTAGCGCCACTAGCACCAGCGTCACCACTAGCAGGCGGAAAAAGGCCATATCTCTATCCTTCCAAAGGGTGTGTAGGACGATGCAACCGACCAGCCAGGCGATAACACCCACGCCGGTCTTGCCGGTCAGTGGCCCGGCCGGGCTCCACCAGTTGAGGGCCGACTTCAGTTCTGCGCTGATGACGGCTCCCGTGGTCATCAGGCCGATGACTGACGACCCCAGACCCGCTGAGAGTATGGCCGCCGCAGCGGGACCATTGGGTAGTTGCTCTTGCATTCTTTCTGCCATTGTAACTCACTCCTTAGTATACATATCTATCATAACACAGGTGCGGCTTTGGTGACCAGCATACCCAGCAGGCCGGCGACCCCGGCGGCGACGAAGGCCAGGACGAAGAGAACGATCAACCCCTGGCGGAGTTGGCTGTCGCGCCCTAGATACTCTCCGTAGTGCCACACGACAAAGGCCACCGCCGTGGCAAGCAACGGCGAGAACCAGGCGATGTGCTCCTTCCACTCCATGCCAAAGGTGTGCCAGAACTCCAGATTGGGGTCGGCCTTGAGGTAGGAACGGGGATAGGGCGTCAGGTCGGTCACGCCCTCGGGCGGGGTAGCGCGGTACCAGGGGTAGGAGATGTAGGTGCCGCTCAGTACCGCTAGGCAGGCGAGCGCCGCCAGCACCAACGTTGCCAATTTGAGCCAGCGCACGTGCCGACGAGCACCAGTGGCGGTCAACGCGTCGGCCTTCAGGTTGTACAACAGGGCCAGTCCCCCGGTAAAGGCTAGGAGGAACCCCCCTCCAAAGAGTACGCCGTGGATCATCGTCCAGGCCTCACGAAATGTAAGCAACATCTTCTTCCTCCTTTCTTGGCATCAATCCGCTGACCAAGGGATCTCAGCCAGGCGCGACTCATCTGCGCCCACGGGATAGGATGTAGTGTATGGAGCAGTGTCTGGAAACCACCAGCAACTTCTGGCGTTCTCCCTCTTTCATTTTAGCGGCTCAACGCCCCTCTGTCTGTGACCTACATCACGCCCTTACTCTAAAAGGGGATAGCTCTTTACTCGCTCAGACCACCACTTACCCAAGCCAACCCACTGGCCAGCCTTAACCCTTGCTAGGCCTATGAGGATGAGGAGGTAAATAATGTGCTCATCCAAAAATGGATTATGCTCGGGAGGCAGGTACGAGAGCCACATCAAAAAGACCAGCAAAGCACCAGCGTAACCAGCGATCTTCACCCCCATGCCTAATATTAACGCCAGACCCATGAGCAAAAGGCCCAGCATGAAAAGCCAGTCTACGAACGGCTTCCCGGCTAGCCCTTGGAATAAAGGAGCGAAGGGGCCGGATGTGGCGAACTTTAGATAGCCGAAAGTTGGAGAGCCCCCCGCAAGCCACGCATCTTCTGGGGCAGTAGCGAATCCTAGGCCAATCAGTTTGTCCAGGAAAGACCATAGAAAAAGCCACCCCATCCCTATTCTCAAAACAGCCCAGATGTATCGTTCACCGTTTTTCATTGTTTCTACCCCCTTTATGTTATTTGATTCGTCTCCCCCTGTCCCTTCGACCGAGGAGAGAGCAGGCTTCACTGACCAATGATCACTATAGAACCCTTCCCACCAGTGAGAGCCACCCAGTGGCCTCTGAGGTGTCCCTCATCACGGAAACCGCCCGCAGATGACCGGCTCCTTCGGGAAAGTCACCTTAAACTCCTGATAAGGGATTAAATGTATTCTACTATATAAACTCTCGATTGTCAAGATTTGTGATGAGAAAAATCTCTGAAACACCCTTCCTCTATGACCACGCAACGAACCGCAACAATGCAGACTAATGAGATTTGACAAAGTTCAAGGGTCGCAATATGATTTATAAAGAGATTATCCTGACATTCCATTCGGCAATATAGCGAAGCGGATGGAAAGGGTCGTTTTTTCCAGCGGACCAGAAAGGAGGTAGATATGTTGTTGAATAAAGCCACAGATTACGGAATGAGAGTCATGGTTGATCTGGCTAGTCAACCTCCGACGGCAAAGACAGTGGCCGGGGAAATCGCGGAGCGACAACAGATCCCACCAGCCTTCTTGAGCAAGGTGTTGGTCCGCTTGAGGCAAGCGAACCTGGTTCGCACATACCGAGGGGCTACGGGAGGTGCCCATCTGGCACGCCTCCCAGAGAAGATCAACCTTCTGGAAGCGGTAGAGGCGATGCAGGGACTGATAGTGCTGAACGAGTGCAATATCGAATACCCCCCTTGTCCTCTAAAGGGGAGTTGTCCTATCAGTCCAATATGGCGAGAGGCCAAGGATAACCTAGAAGACTTGCTGCGCCGGACAACCTTGGCAGATCTGCTCAAAACGGCTTAACGCCCTCTCGGGGTTTTTGGTTACGCTTTCAACTCCTGAACCATAGGCTTTATCATCCTTGGCTGTTCGTCGCCAAAGGAGTGGAGCGTTGACTCTCTCTTCACCAGTTCAACGCTCCTTTTGTCAGTGCTTTTGCTCCGCCGTTAGCCTAAGAGATCGCCTATCCTCAAGACCTTGCTGCGGCGAGGTCATATACCTCCAGGCTGCAATGGCTGTCGCTTCCCAATTGCTTTTTCCCACCTTCTCTGATATATACGTTGTGGAGCGTAGATGGCCTACAAGAGAATATTCCCGCTCCAGGAGATCGATAAACAGATAACGGGTATCCGAGAGGATCGTCTCTCCGGAGCCCAGGAGTTGGCCCAAAAAGGGGCACAGGTCCTCATCGCCCTAGCCGAGGGGAGCAAGGCAGCAAGCGGGGAAGAGTTTAAAAGAGAACTCGTAAAAACGGGCCAGGCTCTCATCAAGGCCCAGCCCTCTATGGCCCCTCTGGTGAACCTAGTGAATAGGAGCCTCTTTGCCGTACAAGGGGAGATAGGTTTGGAGGAGGCTAAAAGGGTCCTCAGAACCACAGCCCAGGGGTATGCCGACTATCTGGAGAGGAGCGTAGAGCGGATAGCCCAATTGGTCCTTCTTCTCATCCCCAATGGCGCTCTCGTTTTGACCCATTCTTTTAGCTCAACCGTGTTAGCCACATTCTTGCACACAAAAGAGGAAGGACGAAACTTTGCCGTTCTTTGCACCGAGTCCCGGCCTCAATATGAAGGCCGAGCGCTGGCCGAGAGGCTTTCCCAAGCGGGGGTGGAGACCCGACTAGTGGTCGATTCTCTTGCCCCCAGCATGATGGGGGGTATAGGGGTCGTCCTGGTGGGGGCCGATAGCCTATCAAGGGAAGGGCTGGTCAACAAAGTGGGCACCTACCCCTTGGCTCTCGCCGCCAGAGTCCATGAAGTACCCTTTTATGCCCTCTGCGGGACGGAGAAGTTCGTACCCCTGGGCTACGCTCTGCCCGAAGAAAGTCCCAAGGACTCTCAAGAGATCTGGCCCGATCACCCCCAGGGGGTTAAAATCATCAACCGATATTTCGATCTCACCCCCCTCAACTACCTCACCGGGGTGGTCACGGAAGAGGGAGTACTCACCCCCTCCCGGGTAGTGGCCATACTAAAGAGAAGCAAACTACACCCCTCCTTGAAGGGTTGAGGCTTGTGGGCCTAGTCGGAAATACCGCCTCTCGCCTGGGGGCTATCAAATGGAGTTTAGCCGCCGAAGAATTTTTTCAGAGCCTCGGAGGCCATCCCCACGATTACACAGAGGGCCACTATCAAGAAGATGGCTAGGCAGCCGATAGCCGCCTGTTTGAAGCGAAAGAGTTTGACCCTCAGCCACCAGAGGGGGTTTAGGCGAGTGGCCACATGCTCCACCTCTTCTCTGACCACGCCCCTGGCCATCCGCCCTGCTGCCCCGCCGACATCGCCCCTGGATAGGTCGCCGAAGAACTCTTTTGCTTCGGCTAAATCCTCGGCTGAGACAGGCAAATCCCCAGCCCCGCAGTTGAGGCAACGATCTGCTGAATCGGGGTTCTCAAAACCACAATGTCGGCACTTTTTCATACTCTCTTCTCCTAGAGAGGACTTTACGCTTAAGTATTTTCTAGATCGTGGTAGTTGTCAAGGGTAAAAGTGTTGGGGAAGCCTAATCATGACTTAATGTAAGGAGGAGAATTGGTTGAGGTAGAGATCGTAGCCATTGGAAACGAAATCTTGTTAGGTGATGTTCTCGATACCAACAGCAACTGGCTTTGCAAACGGGTCACCGGCCTGAGCGGGAGGGTGAGAAGGGTTGTCATGGTGGGCGATGACCCGAAGGCCATAGTCCTAGAGATCCGAGATGCTCTAAAGCGCAAGAGCGACCTCATCATTACCACCGGTGGCCTGGGCCCCACCGCCGATGACATCACCCTAAAGGCCATAGCGGAGGCTACCGGCCATCCCTTAGGAGTGAATCTAGGAGCCCTGAAGATGGTGAAGCGTCGATATGATGAGTTGGCCCAGGAGGGTTACGTAACCGATAGTACCCTCACCCCCTCTCGCCGCAAGATGGCCCATCTCCCCCAGGGCGCTACCCCGGTCTTTAACCCTGTGGGCACGGCTCCGGCCTGCGCCTTCTGCGTAGAGGATACCACGCTCATCTCTCTCCCCGGGGTGCCTGAGGAACTGATGGCCATCTGGGAGGGGCCGCTTCAATTTCTCCTGCGGGAGATATTTGAGGAGGGTTATTATCAAGAGAAGATGGTTTTTGTAGGTTGCCAAGATGAGTCGCTCCTGGCCCCGATCCTTAATAAGGTGGCAGGGGCTCACCCCCAGGTATATATCAAGTCCAGGGCCAAGAAGTTTGGCCCAGAGGTGAAGATCAAAATCACCCTTTCCTCTGCCGGAAAGGATAGGGAGGAGGTCGAGGGGATCATAAACGAGGCCTTGAAGGATCTGACGAGGAGTCTGGGGCCTTTAGGTCTTGTAGTAGAGACGCTCGAGGAGCGATAGAAGGAGGAGCCATGGGCGAAGTCGTCATCTTGGTGACTAACAATGGGCTGGGCAATGGAGAAAAGGGGTTGCGAGAGAAGATGATGGGGGTATTCTTAAGCACCCTCGATACCTTCCCCCAACTGCCAGGGAAGATACTATTTTATACCGAAGGAGTTAAACTGGTGGTCGAAGGGTCGCCGGTTATCGGCGAGTTAAAGGCTTTGGAGGAGAAAGGGGTACAACTCATCGCCTGCGGCACCTGTTTAGACTACTTCGGGCTGAAAGAAAAGGTGGTGGTAGGACAGGTAGGAGGGATGGCCGCCATCTTAGAGGCGATGATGGAGGCAGAGAAGGTGCTGACCATATGAGGAAGTTCCCGGTAGCCTCAGATATTACCATCTGATGCTTCCAGGATAATAGCAACGGGTCAGGTTTCTATGCCTGACCCGCTACTTTGAATCACTTACCATGTGACGTCGACTGCATATTTAATCAACCACTGTTGCGTCTGTGGCGAGTGGAACTTCTGCTATCGAACGTTGGCACTCACTGGCTAGCCACATCGCTGTCTCGCACACGGTGTATTCGAAGAGGAATTTCTCAGTTGCTCTTTCTTGAGGAATCCAAAAGAGGTAACCCACAAGAAGAGAATCGCCTGGGCCCATCTTATCTGGAAGACGCTCGCGCTCTAGTACGTCTAGAAGTCCCTTCTCCATCCCTACCACCACTGGTCCTTTGTTTGATTGGATGACTATATTGTTGGTGTCCGTTGGGTCGGCTTTTTCATCAACGACGAACTGGTACTGCCACGGTGAATATTCACGCCCCTTGTTATCAACCACTGACCCTCCCAGTAACGTTGGGAAAAGCCAGCGTTTTCCGGTGTTTGAGATTCTGACCAAAAAGAATAGTACATCTATTCCTTCTTCGGGCTCCGCCATTGCGCGAAGATCGACCCACTCAGAGAACTCAGGCCCCTTGGTATCGAGTTTGTGGTGCCTTTCCACGAGGACAAGTTCGAATTCGCCGTATGTCTCTTCAATCGACGGGGGCGTAGCAGTTGGTTCTACCTCACTGACGGGAGTAGTTGGGGCCATCGTGGGTTGTTTTCCCTCTGGCACCTCGCAGCAGAAGAGTTGAGCACCCAAAATAAGAGCCAGCGCCCCGATTGGTGCTGCCCATCTATCCATCATCTTTCCACCCTGTTCAAACTAATCTGGTGCCTATGAGTTCGCAACCTCACGGATCTGGGAGAATTTGAAGGCCGTCAAGAATGGTCTTAATCTGGTCGCCTTGCTTGTGTGGATACGTGACCGTAGGATAAAGCGAGTCGTCTTCTTCGTAAACCAGAAGAGCCGGTATTCTTGACCCAAACCACAATCGACGCCGACGTGCGCCCCGAAACACGCTTGCGACCTCGTGCTTCTCCTTAATGGCTGGTTTGTGGGTCTGAGAATAGATCCCATAAAGCTCCATCTGCGATAAGTTGACCGTATCGATCCGATATACTTTCGCCTTACGTTTCTTCTCTATATCATCTAGCAACTTTAGAGCTTCACTAAGCCCTGCGTTGGCCGGAGCCTCTATAGGGGTCATATTTGAATCGAAATAATATTTCAGCTCCATTGTTCTCGCCTGCTAGTCATGCTATGACCACTACTCACAGCCTCGCGCAAATAGCGTGTTTGTCAAGTTGATAAGAAGTAGGTCAGGTTTCTATACCTGTCCTACTCAGTCCTGTTTATTTTATTTGGTGGCGTCAGATGTTACCATCTGACGCTCTTTATGCCCTCGGCGTCAGGAGGAAACTCCTGACAACACTTCTAAAGAGATGGGGCAGCCTCCACCCCCAGCGAGGCTGCCCCAGCATCTGGTGCCCTCTAAGTGAATCGAGAGAGTCTTGATCAGGGCAACTGCACGGTGACCTGCCCCACTCGGGTGACCAAGATCTCCACATGGCCGCTGCCGGTGCCCAATACCTTTTCGGGATCTTCAGGGTCAGTAAACCTCTGTTCGTAATCTAGGATCGCCTTCAGCAGGGCCTCTGTCTCACTATCCACCCAGGCGGTCCCTCGGGAGGAGGTGATGTTGATGAAGGCTGTGACGATTTCCAGGACGCCGGGAAGAGCATTGGCGCTGTCCACACCATATTTCTCGGCGGCCCGGCCATCAATGTTATCCCCACCCTGGGAGGTCGGCCCTGTGGCGGCTACAATTAGCGGCATTCCCACGCCCAGTGGCATGAGCGCCCAGGTCAACCCCATGGTAAAGGAGTCCTGAAGTTCCCCGTTCACTACCTCATATTCCTTGCCACCCTCCTTGGCAAGGCCTCCATCGATAATATAGCCTTCGATGGTCTCACTGTCCCTGGTATAGACCAAGTAGATGTCATCCCCAGACACATCGGCTACGAGGGTGTAGGTCTTGGTTTCAACCTGGCTGGTCTCCGCACTCCAGACCGGCTCCGCCCCGCTGATCTCCAGATGGTAGGAGGGCAGGAATATCTCCTCCACCCCCATGGTGCGGTTAAGAGAGTCGCTAATTCGCGATTGTAGATCCTCGGCGGGTGGGGCAGGAGGTTGAGTGGGTGTCGCGGCCGCAGGTTGAGTGGGTGTCACAGCGCGCGCGGCTGGCGTCTCACCCGGAGGCGCCGGCGGGGTGGGCGTGGCGGCTGGGGCTCCACCTCCACAGGCCACAAGGGACAATATGACAAGAGATACACCTATTCCCAAAAGAATCCTATACTGATTCCGAAACATTCTGTTTCTCCTTTCCGGCCTTAGAATAGTAGAGGCCATCTTCTATGGTCCCTTTTGACCTATGGCTCAGTTCCTCGGCAAATCTGACATGTTGGACTTATATAACCCAATGTATATCATAAATAAATGATACTGTCAATGGGGAAAAAATGGCATTTTGCAGTATCTTTTTCGCTTTTCATTCCTATAATCGTTTAAATTCTGACATTTGGGCGCTAAATATCGAAGGATCACACCCCTGGTGCGAGGGACCTCTGTCTTGCGCCGCGCCGTCCGAGCAGAGCGAGAACCAAGATGATAACCTGCGTTTTATCCCTCATCATGGTTCACCTCCTCCACCCCCGCGTGGCCCGGTCCAGGACCTGGGTCGCTTCCTCCGTCATCCCCTAGACCCTTTCCCGACCACGATCTGCATCCCCGCGGCTAGCCTTTGCAATTGAGGGTTTTAGGGGTGAGGCTAAGGTCCACCCATTCGCCGGTTTGCCCATCCTGGGCTTGAACAAGAACGGAGTGATCGGCGTCTTGGGTGATAAGCCCCCAGAGGTCAACTGTGAACCCGCAGGTCCCCTCTGGACATTCCCCCACATCCTTGAGATCCTGGCGAAAGTCGCTAGCCACTATCTGGGCTACCTCTACCCCATCCACCATAATCCTTGTCCTTAAATCAATATCTCGGTCGTTGGGGTCGGCAGCCCAGCCAAAGGCCAGACAGCCGGGCCGATCCTGTTCCCCTTCACTCCCATCATGGAACCCTATAGGCAGGATGTTCGCCTCCGGCAAAATCCCTGCCGGGCAAAGCCCCTCATACCCCAGCCGGCAGTACTCGATCCGCCCCCCCACCACGGTGAGGAGCACCTGGATGTCCTTGATCCCGTTCGGGTCAACGGCCAGGGGGTTGGCCGAAAGCACAATGAGGTCAGCAAACTTGCCGGGCTTTAGGCTCCCAACCTCCGCATCCCGGAAGAGCGCATAAGCCGATTCGATGGTCATCATGGGTAGCGCCTCTTCCATCGAGATCGTATCATCCTTATGCCATTCTAACGCCTCACAGACTCTGCCGTCTTCCGTCATATGATTGCGGGTGACGAAACTGTAAAGATTCGCGATGGGACTAAGGGAGAAAAAGGGCCAGTCACTGCTCCAGGCGATATGCAACCCAGGGTTGACGTCGATGAGGTCTCGCCAACGCCATTCCCAGTCACGGTATCCGGAGGGGAGTGGCGCAAACGGATTGCAAGCCGGGTACTCGCCAAAGATGGTGGCTACAATCCCGATCTCCGAGTAGCGGGACAGCAAGTCAGGTCGGAGAACGCTATTGTGTTCAATGCGATGGCGATAGGTGTTAGGTCCACCATCAAGGGCGGAGGCGATGGCATTCTGGGTCTGCTCGATGGCCCGGTCCCCAATGGCGTGAACCGCCACCTGGAAACCTCTGGCCTGGGCCTCAGCCACGGCTTGATTCAATTCTTCCTGACTGAGCCACAGATCCCCAAATCCCCCGCCTTCGGTAAGCTCCATGCTCAAGGCCGGGGCACCGCATGTACCGCCATCGGTGAATATCTTCACCCCGGTGATGTGCAGCATCCCCCCTGGCTCCCGCTGCGGAGCGAGGTCTCTGTACCAGTCACCCAAGACATCACCGCAGTTAGTGTTGTAGATCAGGTAAAGGCTGGTCCGAATGCGCAACTTTCCTTCCCGCTCAAAGGCTTGCATCCGCTGCCGTAACTCCGGTGGGACAAACATATCCCCCAGGGCAGTGATCCCGTTCTTGAGAGCTAGTTCCTGAACCTCCTCCAAACTGAAGCCCAACCGTTCCGCATCATTGAACAGATGCGAATGGGCATCAACAAAGCCTGGCATGAGGGTCAGCCCCTGCAAGTCGATCACCTGTGTTGTCGCTCCCTGCAGGGCCAGGACCTCCTCATTGCTGCCCACCGCCAGGATCCTCTCCCCCTGGATGGCGATGGCTTCTGCCTGCGGCTGATCCTGCTCCATGGTGAGGACCGTGCCGTTATGAAAGATCAAATCGGCAGGTGGGGAGGGCACGCGAGTAGCCATTTCGGCCATAGGCGTAGCGGTTGGTGCCACCCTTGTTGGTGTTGGGGTGGGTGCAGTGGTGGTGGGCGAGGGGCCTGCGCAGCCCACGAGGATCATGGCCAAAATCATTAGCGAAGTTTTGCTTCGGATAATGGCTTACTCCTCCACGAATAGCATGGTTCAGTTGACCATTGTTTCCTTACCAGCGCCTCAACATTTCAGTGGCCTCAGATGTTACTATCTGACGCTTTTCTTGCCCTGGCCGTTAGGAAGAAACCCCTGAGGGCACCCAAATCTGCCGTATGAGGCAGGCCTGGGCGAGATCTCTCTATAGCCACCTCTTCTTCCGGAAATAGAATACCATTAGGAGGCCAACAGCAAGCATGAGAAACAAAACCAGAGGGTAAGCCCAGGGTTGTTCAAGTTCTGGCATATATCTGAAATTCATCCCATATACCCCGGCTACAAAAGTCAAAGGGATAAATATCGTAGCGATAATGGTTAATACTTTCATGATTTCGTTCATCCTATTGCTGATGCTTGAGAGATAGATATCAAGCATCCCGGAAAGCATATCCCGGAACGTCTCCACAGAGTCCATAACCTGAATCGTGTGATCGTAAACATCCCTAAGGTATATCCGAGTGGACTCCTGAATCAGCGACGATTCTCCTCTCTCCAAGCCGCTGACTACCTCTCTTAAAGGCCAAACCGACTTGCGCAGGAATATCATCTCCCTTTTTAAGCCGTGGATTGACTGCACCGTCTCTGGGGTTGGATTGGCGACTAACTCTTCTTCCAGGAACTCTATCTTCTCTCCCAGTTTTTCCAAGATTGTGAAGTAGTTGTCAACTATGGAGTCTACCAAAGAGTAGGCGAGATAGTCAGCCCCCATTTTTCTTATGCGCCCCTTTTCGCTCCTGATTCGCTCCCTAATAGGGCCAAAAACATCTCCCTCTTTTCCCTCTTGGAAAGAGATGACGAGGTTTGGACTAAGGATTAGGCTTATCTGTTCTGTAACTACCTCGTTACTCTTATCGTTGTAGTAGAGCATCTTTAAAACGGTATAAATGTAGTCACCATAATCCTCCATTTTGGGACGTTGGTCTGGGGTCGAAATGTCCTCCAGCACAAGATGATGCAAGCCAAAACAATCACCAAGTCTTTCCAAAATCTCAACCTGCGGAATGCCCTCGACATTTATCCAGGTCACCGTCGGCTTGTCCCTAAAGGGAAAGCATTCATCGACCGCCCTTATCTCTACTTCTTGAAAATCCCTTTCATCATAATCCAATATGGTGATCTTTGCTCTTCCGCTCCTTTTCTCCCCCATATGAACAGGGGTTCCTGGCGGAAGGCCAGCCTTCTTTGACCTTTCCTTAACAACTCTTGCCATCGCAATTCACCTCACACTGATTAAGATGGTAACTGGCACAATCTGGGAGGAGTTGCTTGAGGGTGTGACGCAGTAACCTGCCGTTAGGCGTTCTTTATGAGCTGTCTTGCCAAAGACCCCTTTCTGAATCGCGGCCACCAGCCATTACAAGTACCCTGACCTGCCTTCGGTCAAACTTGCTTGCCATCAACCATCTTACCCCCGTCTGACTGAGTACCATTTGGTGGTCATGACTAAATGAAAGGCAAGCCAGACAGACCCACTTGGTCTGCTGTTTCCTAAGGCTAGCCACAGAGGATCCGCCGCAGCGTCTCCTCACTCGCTTTGGAGGTCACAGCAATCACCTGGTCTCCCGGCTCCAAGATCGTGTCGCCATAGGGGATGATCGCCTCATCACCTCCTCGGATCACCAGGGACAAAATCGAATCGTCGGGGATGCCGAGTTCCCGGAGGGGTCGGCCGAGCGCCGGTGAGTCGGGCGGGATCTCCAGTTCGACGAAACTGACCCCTACATTCCGCAATGTCAGCAGGTGGACCAGCGACTGGGCCGGGATCAACTGTTCAATCTGGGAAAGGATCAATTCGGTGCTAGAAACGGTCACATCGATACCCAATTTGCGGAAGATATTCTCGTTCTTGGGGTTGTTGATCCGGGCGATGGTGCGGGGCACATTGAACTTGTGTTTGGCGACTTGGCAGACTACCAGGTTGTCCTCATCGTTGCCAGTCACCGCAACGACGACATCGGCCCGGCCCATGCCCACTTCCTCCATGACAGAAACCTCACAACCATCTCCCTGGAAGACGTTCGCTGCCAACTCGTCCGTGAGCACGGCGTATTGTTGGGGATCGTTTTCGATCACCAGGACCTCGTGACCTTCGCCCATTAGCGATTTCGTCAGGTAATACCCGACTTTTCCGCCCCCGACCACGATGATATACATGATCTCCCCCCGATCAACTTCCCAGAATCTCTCTAATCCGATTCGCCCCCAAAAGGGTAGGACAGATCGTCTCCAGTCCCATCCTGCGGTACACCTCTTCGAGCGAGGGATCATAGACTCGGCAGATCACCCGAGGCACAGCGAAGATATCCTTGGCCACCTGGGCGGCCATCACGTTGGTGTTGTCCCAGTCGGTCACAGCGACAAAGGCCTCGGCCTCCTCAATGCCAGCCCGGCGCAGCACATCCTCGTCAATTCCCGTGCCCACGACCAATTCGCCGGGGAATTCCGGCCCCAGGCGAGCAAAGGTCGCGCTATTCTTGTCCACCACTGCCACCTGGTGGCCCTCCGCTGCCAGTATCTTGGCCAGGCAGGCCCCCGTCCGTCCGCAGCCCAGGATCACGATCCGCATGCTTCCTCCTCCATCTCCGCTAGAACTTCCACCTGCACCCCCTGCTCGGCTATCCAGGCCAGGCCCTGCTGGACCCGCTCGCGCTCACCGCGCACGGCCAGAACCAGCCAGCCCTCTTCGGGGGTCACCCGCGCCTCCACGATGTTGGTCAGAAGGTCGAACTGCCTGATCAGCCCGTAGATAAGCGGCTGGTCCAAGAGATCTTTAGGATAATTTAGCCTCACCTTCTTTTCAACGATCATCTTTCCTTCTCCTTGAGCAGATCGGAAGGCACAATCGACGCCGGCACTTTATCCAGGATGACCTCACACTCGGCCCGCTTAAGGACCTCCTGGGCGGTGCGGCCCATCCCATCCGCCTCTCCAGGACGCCCTGTTCCGACATTCATCACGATGGCATCCACCATCTCTTCCCTAGCCAGGTGCAGGATGCCACCCCAGACATAGCGGTGGGGGATGATCTTTGTCTTGACCGGCAGGCCGTGCTGTTCGACGATGAACCGGGCTGTGCGCAACACCTCCTGCCCCCTCGCCTCCTCAGCCGCCATCGGCGCGCCCAAAGAGAGGGTGAAGGGCACCTCCAAGATATAGGCCAGGATTATCTCCGCTTTCTGGGCCTCGCCCAGGCGACAAGCCAGTTCCACCGCCCGCTCTGAAGCGATCCTTCCCGAGACCGGCACCATGATCCGCTGCATGGCCGCCACCGAGCGGCGCACGACGGCCACCTCCCGCGGCACCTTGGGAGGCACCCTGAACATCCAGAAGAAAAGGAGGGCCAGGACAGCCACAAAGATGATGGCCAGAAAAATACCGATCAGGTTGAGGGTCGGTGTTATCGTGGGGGTCATCTTCCACTCCCCCCCTTATTCTGGCGGTATAGGCGGTAACGGCTCCACCCCAGCCACAGCCGATGGACACCGAAGGCCATAAGAGCACCGCCTGCTAACACCCCGGGCACCGTTACGGCAAGAGACATTGTGCGAACCAGGATGACCAACCCTAGCGGGATCATCAAAAGCCCCAGGCCGAGGCGCAAAAGGTCGGCACCGGTTAATCGCTCTGGGGGAGGAAGGGGACGCCTTCTCACCTCAACCCTCCTTGCTCCAACGCGAGGCGACTCCAACCATCCGGTCCCGGCGGATCAGGGCCTGTTTGTACTGCTCTAACAATTCGAACTCCTCGGCGTTGGTCATGACCTCCATCTGCTCCTTTTCCCAGTCATGGGGTACGCTGCCCAAAACGGGCAAGCCGTTGCGGCGGCGGAAGAGGAGGTAGTAGCCCACACAAATAAGGATCCAGGCCGGGCCGGCGATGCGGCCGATCTCATGGGTGATGATCACGGTGAAGAAGATGCTGCTCACGCCCAAGAACCCCAGGAAAGCCAGCACCGGAACCTCCACGGCGCTGCCATCCTTTCGCCGCCACTTGATGTTTAGCGGAACCTTGTAGGGCCGAGGCGTATAGGGGTCGACAAAGCGCAGGCGGATAAGCGAGGTGAAGACCAACATATAGCCGAAGGTGGCACCGAAGGCGTAGAGGTTGGCCAGCGTATCTAGCACCCTGGGGGTCAGGAAAGCGATGATGGTCAGGACGATCCCGATCCAGCCGAAGCCGATGATGGCGTTGCTGGGGGTGCGATACCTGGGGTGGACATAGTTGAACCAGGGGCTGACCAGCCGGAAGTGGCCCATGGAGAAGACAAGCCGGGAATCGCCCATAACACCGGTGTTCGAGGAGATGAAGAGGATAGTCGCGCCCAGGAAAGCGGCGAAGGGCCCGGCTATCACGCCCAGGTAAGGGATATGAGAGGCGAGATAGGCTATTGGGTCAGACTCATGGGCCCTGAACTCCTGCCAGGGCAAGATGCCCAGCCCCACGGTGGAGAAGCCCAAGGCCAGGATAAAGACGGTGAAGATGAGGGCGATGGAGGTACGCGGGATGACGGTGGCCGGACGGCGGGTCTCCTGAGCCGCCTGGGAGATGCTCTCCAGTCCCACGAAGGAGATGATGGCCAAAGAAAAGCCGTACATAAATTGCCTGGGCGTGGGGAACTCGTAGAGCCACTGATGAACCAGCAACTCCGGCCTCCAAGCCAAGATGAAGCCGAAGACGACCACCGACATCTCCAAGAGCAGATCCATCACACCGATAATCTCGTTGACCATGGATGATTCTCGGACCCCACGTACATTCAGCCACCGGAGGAAAGTGATCATGGCCACCGTTTCGCCCATCCAGAGGAGGTTAATGTTCTGGAAGGGACCGATGGTAGTGGCAAAATCTTCCAGGTGAATCCCAAAGTAAGGCAGGAAGAAGTTGAGATAGCCTGTGGAAGCGGTGGCAAAGAGGGCGATATCGATGGTGTAGTCCAAAAGAAGCGCTGCCCCGGCCAGGAAACCGAAGAAGTCGCCCAGGCCTCGCAATGAGTAATAGTGGCCTCCGCCGGCTACGGGGTAAGAAGAAGCCAGTTCGGTGAAGGCCAGGCCTATCATGATGTATACCAGGCCGGCCAGGGCGAAAGCCAGTGGGGCCCCACCCTGGGCCGCCCCGATTACCAGGCCCAGGGCTACATAGATATCGGCCCCCACATCGGCGTAGCCCCAGGTGTAGGAGCCCCAGATGGTCACATCCCGCCGCAATTCGAGCCTTTCGGCGGTTACGGAAGCGCTGTTATCCTCCGTCATCTAGCCTTCTCCCAAAAGAACCCTCCCAAGTTCAAACTGGAGTTTGACAACTTTTCCCTAAAGGCCGCTCTTATGACACTCTAAGGTATTATATCATCACTGGCTCCTTCGTCAAAGCGAAGGGGCCGCAGGGCTTGTGCAGCGCTTCTGAGGAGCCAAGGAGAAGAAGGACTGGGGTTGAAGAGCGATGATGGCCAGCAGAATCTCTTCCGTGGCGTAAGCCACCTTTGTGTAATATCCGCATCATTTCAGGTATTTTTGGTCCAGCATAATTTAGTGCCTAGGCAACTTCGTCTATGACGAAAAATAGTAGTAGGGCACGTATGGCGACCTGCCCTACTCAATTCAGACCAAAAAGAGGCAATACCTAGCCCATCGCCCCCAATATCCCCACCAGGATCTCCCCCACCGACTGCAGGACATTCACGTAGAAATTCCCTCCCAGTTCCCTGAATATCTGGAAGGGTAGGCCTGGGGCCCCGAAGAAAGGCCGGAGCGTCCAAGCCATCTGCGTCCCCACGAAGCCGTAGATCACGATCCAGGCCCAGAGGGCGAAGGACCTTAACCTCCTTCCCTCGCTACTCTCCACGTGGCGCATCCCCTGCCAGAGGAAAGTGAGGCCGGAGAGGCCGGTAAGGGTGAGGATGGCCACATTCAAGAGTTTGAAGAACTGGTAATGGGGAGCGGTGAGCCAGAAGAAGAGGGAAATAGGGGCGAACGATAAGGTGAGGACCGCGGTGACCGCTATGGCAGTGAGGATGAGGGCCAGGGTTTGGGAGAGGCTAAGTCGGGAGCCGAAAAGTAAGTTGAAGAAGTAAAGAGTGGGGAGGCATATCACCAGGGTGATGAGGAAGAGGACCGGGAGTTTCACCGCCGAAGAGATCGCCTGCAAGAGGCTATTGGAGAAGCCCATCACCGCCCCGTAGACGGCGAAGAAGATGACAGAACTTACAAGCATACTCCGTATCTTTTGAGAGACCCCATCGCTTTTCCCTATCTCATCGAAAAAGCCTCTTCGGTCGCGCAAGATACGTTCGATGACGTAGAAAGCCTCCATGCCTCTTTCCCTCCTTTACAATGGAGTACCAGGCCCTTCAACTCTTTATCAGCCTCCCCTACTCTTCCGATTTCTCCAACCCCAGGCTCCTGAATAGTTGGGGGAGAACCCACAGCCATAAGATCAAGGCCACAAGAGCATAACCCAGGGTGTCGCCGGGGATAGGCCAACTCCAAAGGGTCTGCTCGGGGTCGCCTCGGGGCACTAAATAGAACTCGATGAGTTGATAGATTCCCATGGGGAGCATCACGAGAGAGAGGCCGCCATAGACCACCCCGCTTACCATGAGGTAGGCCCGGTTGAGGAAGGAGAGAGGGCGCTCTTTTTGGCTTTCCACCCGGTTGCGAAGGGCCCAGTGTAAAGCCAAGAATAGGCCTCCCATGACAAAAGAAGCGCCTCCGTTTAAGAGGTCCCTCAAGCGCTCCTCCTCCCGATACTCTATGCCTTCAAAGGGCGGTGGCTCCATATACATCTTTCCCGGTTCCACCTCGGCGTAGATGGGCTGCGCCCGATAACTGAACTCCATGCCCAGAGGGTAAGATAGAAGAGCCTTCAAGAGAAGCCCTCCTCCTATGAGGATTATCAGGGAGGAGATGAAAAGCATGGTGTAGGCGTAGAAACGGGGGAGGAAGCGTCGCTGAAGGGTCTCCGGCTCCCTCTCACTCCTGAAGTAGACGATGGCGGCCACTAGAAAAGAGACAAAAGCCAGAAGGACAACTAGGGGGAAAAGAACCGATTGACTCATGTTCATCTTACTCTCCTTTCCTACAATTGGGCGATGGCTATAAGGCTGAAGAAGGCCCAAGCCGCATATCCATACCTCCAACGGCGCATAGTTAGGCCAGGGATGAGCAAAGCAAGAAGCGCCAGGGAGATGGTGATGGCCGGGGTGGGATTGCCCTGCCAACTCCCTAGCCTCACCAAGAAGGGCAGGATGGCCCACTTGAAGATCATGGTCAGGGCCACTGGGAGGAGAGCGGCCAGGAAGGCCTGATTGGCCGACTCGACATAGACCTGGCGCATCATCTTGGCCACCCTTTCCGCCTCGCCGAAACGGGCGATAGCCAAGGCCATGCTCTCCTCTGGGCTGTGCCCTCTCTGGTGGAACTCCCCTGCCGACTCCGCCAGGTGGGAGCGGATCTCCTCTATGATCTTTTCTTTGGTTGGCGTGTCGACGTAGAGTTGACGGGCCAGATGGGCTAGGTACTCTTCTAAGTATGGCATCTTTGCGTCCCGATTCTATCTCAAGTCGAAGCCGGTTCCCTTTCCTGTCCTAGCATCTTAAGCAACCTCTGGGAGAAAGTTGCCCACTCCGCAGTGGACTTCTCGAGTGTCTTTCTCCCTTCTGGAGTGATGGAGTAATATTTCCTCGATGGCCCCTTCTCCACCACTTGCCACTCCCCTCTCACCAGGCCTTCCTTCTCCATGCGATGAAGAAGGGGATAAAGGGTTCCCTCTTTGAAGTCGAAGTAGCCCTCGCTCCGGCGCTCTAACTCCTTGGCTATCTGGTAGCCATACATCGGCTCCCCGGCCAGGAGGCTGAGAACGAGAACCTTGATGCTGCCCCTTCTTAGATCGATCATCTTATACCTAGATTATCTATGTATATAGATATTATAGTACCTTTTCGAAGAACTGTCAAGGGTTGCTGGTATGGAGGAACGGTGTTATACTCTCCTCCAACAGGAAACGGGGTCTCAAAGAGGTAACTCTATGATCCTCATTGCCGTCCTCTATCTCGTTTGCGCGCTCTTTCTCGCCCTTTACGGCTTCAACACCTTCCTCCTCATCTACCTCTACCTTTGCCATCGTAAGGAAAGCCCGCCTCTCCCCCTTATTCATAAGTGGCCCCCGGTGACGGTCCAGTTGCCCATCTTCAACGAGGTCTACGTGGTGAGCCGGTTGATAGACGCCGTGGCCCGCCTCGCCTACCCCCGGGATAGGCTTCAGATCCAACTTCTCGATGACTCCACCGATGAGACGACAAACGTAGTCCGAAGAAAGGTGCAGGAGTGCAGGGGCCGGGGGATAGATATCGAGATCATCCGTCGCCATGAGCGAGTCGATTTCAAGGCCGGTGCTCTTAGGGAAGGGCTCAAAAGCGCCAAGGGAAGGTTCATCGTTCTCTTCGATGCGGATTTTGTGCCCCCGTCCGACTTCCTCCTTAATACTATCCCCCATTTTCCCCTTCAACCCCGCTTGGGGTTCATCCAGGCCCGGTGGGGGCATGTCAACGGTTCTTACTCCTCCCTGACCCAGGCGCAAGCCATCGCCTTGGATGGCCACTTCGTGGTGGAACAGACGGCCCGTCAACGCTCCGGCCTCTTCATGAACTTCAACGGCACCGCCGGGGTTTGGAGGCGGAGGTGCATCGAGGATGCTGGTGGATGGCAGGGAGACACCCTCTCCGAGGATATGGACCTAAGTTATAGGGCCCAACTTAAGGGCTGGGAGTCTCTATACCTCCCTCATGTCGTTGCCCCGGCGGAGATCCCACCCCAGATCCACGCTTTCAAGCGACAGCAATACCGGTGGGCCAAGGGCTCCATCCAATGTGCCCTCAAACTAGGGCCCGCGCTTTTGACCGCCTCGGTGCCCCTCTTCAAGCGGCTACAGGGGCTTATCCACCTCACGAACTACTTGGTCCACCCTCTGATGACCTTACTTCTCCTCCTCTCTCTGCCCCTTCTCCTTTTGGGCCATCCCTTTAATTTACATCTCACCTTCATCAGCCTGGCTAGCCTGGGCCCTCCGGCTCTCTACCTCATGGCGCAAAGGGCTCTATATCCCGACTGGTGGCGGCGGTTCTCGCGCTTCCCCTTTCTCGTCCTTATGGGGACGGGGATCGCCCTGAACAATACCAAGGCGATCTGGGAGGCAGTTGTAGGGAAAGGAAGCGACTTCGGTCGCACGCCTAAGTTCCGAGTGGAAGGAAGGGGAGACCGCTGGAAGGAGAAGAGGTATGCTTTGCCCCTGGATGGCGTGACCCTGGGGGAGGCGCTTCTCGCTCTCTACGCCCTGGCGGCCATAGTCGTTGCCGCCGAGCGGGGCAGTTACTACGCTATCCCCTTCCTCCTCCTCTATGGGCTGGGCTTCGGGTACGTAGCCCTTTTGACCGTCTTCCATTCACGACCCAGGGTGAAGGAGAGGAAGCGCAAGAAGAAGCCCCTCTTAAAGGCTCCTGCCGTTCCTGAAACCCTCTCCGAGTAGGCTGTGTCCCTATGCCCTTGGGTTTGCCTTCAGGAAGGAGGTGCAGCATGAAAGACGATAAGCCTCCCCTCCCACCGGGGCAGGTGGTGACTAACAAGTTGCCGGTCCTCCATGTGGGGTCCATCCTCCCCTTCAACCCTCAGAGGTGGGATTTTCGCATCTTCGGCCTGGTGGAGGAAGAGGTGGTCTTCTCCTACCAGGAGTTTATGAGCCTGCCCAAAGTAGAGATAGTCTCCGATTTCCATTGCGTCACCCGTTGGAGCAGGCTAGGAAATATCTGGGAGGGTGTTAGTTTCCGGGAAGTGATGAACCATATAAAGCCCAAGCCCGAAGCCAAGTATGTCATGGTGCATTGTGATGGCGGCTATACCACTAACCTCCCTCTCCAAGCCCTCCTAGACGACGATGTCCTTTTCGCCTATGGCCTCGATGGCCAAGACCTGAGCCCTGAGCATGGCTGGCCCCTCCGGCTGGTCGTGCCCAAGAGGTACGCCTGGAAGAGCGCCAAATGGGTGCGGGGGCTGGAGTTCATGGAAGATGACCGGCCCGGCTACTGGGAATCACGGGGCTACCATAACGATGGCGACCCCTGGAAAGAGGAGAGGTACGCAAACTAAAACCTTTAAAAATGCAAAAGAGGCCAAACCATCGGTTGGCCTCTTTTCTTATCACTACTTTGATGCCTCTTCATATTCGCGGTAGATCACCTCGCCGACAGATTAGGCCACGACCTCGATCTTATCGCCTTCTATCACCTCCCCTATGACCCAGTGTTCCTGGCCTCGCTGGGTGAGGAGTTGTTGTAAGAGGGGCGCTTGGTCTGGAGGTAAGGCGATAAGTAGGCCTCCGGAGGTCTCGGGGCAGAAGAGGAGATCTACCATCTCCTCCGAGAGCCCCTCTGGAAACACAGCCTTATCGTCTTCCAATATATATTGACGGTTACGTAGTAGCCCTCCGGGGATGAACCTTCGGGCCGCATAATCTAGGGCTCCGGGGAGGAGGGGAAGAGCACTCACTGAAATCTTCAAGCCAACCTGGCTCCGCTTGGCCATCTCCCAGGCATGGCCTAGGAGGGCGAAACCGGTTATGTCGGTGCAGGCGTGGACCCCCACCTCCTGCATAGCCTGGGCAGCGGCTCGGTTCAGCCTGAGCATGCTTTTTACCGCTCCCTTCACATGCTCCGGATATGCCTCCTGAGCCTTCAGAGCGGTGGTGATCAACCCCACCCCCAAGGGCTTGGTGAGGATGAGGATATCCCCCGCCTTTGCCCCGGCTTTAGTGACCACGCTATCGGGGTGGACTATCCCCGTCACGCAGAGGCCGTACTTGGGTTCCTCGTCGGTCAAGGTGTGACCCCCAGCCACCACCCCGCCAGCCTCAGCCACCTTCTCCGCTCCTCCTCGTAAGATCTCGTTTATGATCTCCAAAGGCAGGCGCGCGGGAAAGGCGGCTACATTGAGAGCCAGAAGCACCTCACCGCCCATGGCGTAGACGTCGCTCATGGCGTTGGCCGCGGCGATGGCCCCGTAGTCGTAGGGGTCATCCACCACCGGAGGGAAGAAGTCGACCGTCTGGATGATCGCCTGTTCCCGGGAGATGCGGTAGACAGCAGCATCGTCCCCTCCCTCCAAACCGACGATGAGGTCGGGGTGGAGATATCCAGATAGAGGTATAAGGATTTTCTCTAGGTCGCCCGGACCCATCTTGGCCGCTCAACCGGCGCAAGAGGCGAGAGCAGTTAACCTTATCTCCTCGCGGGTCAACATTTTTCTCCTCTGCTGGTTCTGTACCCCAGGTAGTATGGCAGGTTTCCATACCTGCCCTATCTAAGTTACCGCCTAAAGTCTACTTCCCCATTAGAAGAGGAATCGAGGCTTCAGCCGGTTAAGCAGTAGCGTCGGGCTTTAGCCCGATGGGAAGATCAGCCCGGCACATTCCCCTTTGACCTCCTCCCATCTCCTGAGTTCTGCCAAAAGTGAGAGGAACAAGGGGAGGGAAAGCCGAAGCCCTCCCGTTGTTCCCATGACCAATAGCAGACGGAGTATACTTATCTGGAGCGCGGTAAAATCGGCAGGACCGCACATCTATTCACCTCCAAATATTGCGTTCTTTGGAACGGCCCATGGTGAAGAAACGAACCAGAAGCATGGGAAGTAATCCACCCACGACCGAACCAGAGATGACCCCTACCAAGAGAAGGACGGGCAGCGCCTCCAAACTGACCCGCCCTTTAGTACCGGGAAAGATCACCAGCCAATAATAACACATAAGAGCGACATTTCCCAGGGCTCCCGCCAGGGGCAACAAGATCTGAGGCCTAGAGACAAACCTATCGACAATTTCGAGGACAAGGCCACATATAAGGATGCCCAGAGGAGGTAACAGGATAGATGCGCCGACGGCTGGAGGCGCTTTGCCCCCGGTTAGAAGTGACGAGACTGCCGCCCCAACCGCAGCAGAGATCACTCCCCACCTTTCGCCGCCCCAGAGCCTTCCGAGATGAAGGATTAGACAGATTGTCGGACCGTAAACCAACCCGATCCCAGCACCAGGACGGGGTAGACAGAGTATCTCGTGCGAAAAGGTCGAGACTGCAGACTGAGGGAAGATGAAGGCTATCAATAAGAGACCAAAAACACCAATCAACAACCCTCTAAACCATTCATGCTGGCTCTTTCTTGAGAACCTCTTCTCCTCCCGCATACCAACCTCCGACTTAGCAGATGCTGTTCAGTGCTGGCACCAGTATGAGTGACTCATCACTGGACAATGGTCACCACCAGATCGTCGGTGGCTGCATCGCCTTCGTCGTCGATGGCCCACAGGCGGATGATCCACTGGCCTAAGTCATCCTCCTTGGCTATCCAGGGGCTAATCAAGACCGGCTCCTGATTCCCCTCTACCACCTTCTCTCCCCTCCGCTCCTCTCGCCCCTCTGGAGTCCCCACGATCTCCCAGTCGTATCTCACTACCCTCCCCCCATCGGGGTCATAAGAAAGGGAGCCGTCGAGGGTTATCGGCTGGCCTATATGTATGGTCACATCGTGCCCGGCGTTGGCCACAGGAGGGACTTTCGTCGCCAGACTGCAACCTGCTAGCAGGAAGGTTATCACTAAGGGATACCAGTTTCTCATCACACCCTAGGGCAATTATATCGATTATCCTCTTCCGGGCAAGGAAAGCAAGAAGGGCCACCTTCGTATCTGAGAGGTCTAGGCTCCTCCTTCCACCAGATAAATCCCCACAGCCCAGGGTATGGTGGCTCCTTAACGTATTGGTGCTGTTACAACGCATTTGCAGCAAATGAGGCCGAAAAATTTGGCCTTCCTTGGCCGCGATTTTTATGACTATTATAGTCAATTTTCTCTATTTTGTCAGCCTTTCAGTGCACCTCCTACAATACCCCTTGAGATCGATATGGACACCTATGACTTGGAAATGGTGCTCTTGGGCTATCTGGGCCTTGACGCGGTCAGTGAGGGGGCTCTCGAACTCGATGATCTCCCCACAACCCAGGCAGATGAGATGGTAATGTTCCGCTCCCCTCCCCTTGACCTCATAATGATGATGTTCCTCATCGAAATGTAACTCTTCGATGAGATCCATCTCCTTGAGGAGGCTCAAGGTACGGTAGACCGTGGAAAGGCTTAGACGTGGCTCCCTCTTCCTGGCTAGAAGGTAGAGTTCATCGGCGTCCAGGTGGCCTCCATGCTCCTGCATAAGCTCAAAAAGGAGCAGCCTCTGGTGGGTGCTCCGCTTCCCCTGGGAACGAAGTATCCTTCTAGCCTCCTTTAACTCGGTTGACATCTTTCTCCACCTTTTTGCAACTCATTTGCAATTATATATTGCCATAAGAGTAGGGGGTTGTCAACCGCTCTGTCAGCCTAGGCACCACCTGGTAGAGGTCTCCCACTATCCCGTAATCGGCTATCTTGAAGATGGGAGCCTGAGGATCTTTATTGATGGCCACTATGATCTTCGAGCCCAAGATCCCCACCGTATGTTGGATCTGGCCGGAGATGCCGATGCCCACGTAGAGCCTAGGACTTGCCTTCTTCCCGGAGAGGCCCACCACCCGCTCCTCGGAGAGCCAGCCGTAGTCGGAGGCCAGGGATTTGGTGCATCCCACCTCGGCCCCCAGGGCTCTGGCCAGTTCCCAGATCATCTTTAAGTCCTCTTGGACGCCTAACCCTCGGCCTATGCAGACCAAGGCCTCGGCCTCCTCGATATTTACCGCCTCCCCTTCTTTAGCCCGCCTCTCCACCACCCGAACCCGAGGCTCGGAGAGTTCTAGTTCCAGGCGCACGGTTTGGCCCTCGCCGGCCTCTAGGGGGAGCGCTTCGAAGGTCTTGGGCATCACGGCGATGACCTTCCTCTCCGTCTTGATAACCTCTGAGGCCACGGTGTTGCCCCCCAAAGCGTAGCGGTCGGCCACCAGGCCATACCCCTCCAAACGGAGGTCTATGGCGTCGGTGATACAGCCTGCCCCCAATTTTTGGGCCACCCGGGAGGCCAACTCCTTCCCCCTCTTGGTGGAGCCCAAGAGGAGGATCTGGGCTCTTCCCTCCTTCACTATCCTTTCCAATGCCTGGGCGTAGGCCTCCACGTAGAAGTCGGCCAAGAGAGCGCTCTCCCCCAGGTAGACCTTCTCCGCCCCATAGGAGAAGTATCGGCTTGACTTTCTCTCTATCTCCTGGCCCAGGAGGGCGGCGGCCACTCCCAGACCCAACTTCTCTTTTAACTCTCGCCCTTTAGATAGAAGTTCAAAGGCTATCTCGTCTTTCTCGCTGAAGACTAACACCTCTGCCATAGCTACCTCGCTATTACTCCCTCCCTTATGAGGGCGTCAGTTAATTGCCCCACCACCTCTTTGACATCCCCCTCTAAGGTGATATTCTTCCTTTCTTGTTCTGGGGCCAGGTTGCTTATGACCTCCAGGGAGGAGGCTTCTTTCCCTACTTCATTGGCGGAAAGGCCCAGATCCTCGCTCGTCCATTCCTGCAACGGTTTCTTGGCGGCTTTCAGTATCTGGATGAGAGAGGGCAGACGAGGCTCGTTTATCTCGCTTGCCACCGAGACCAGGGCTGGCAGGGGTGCCTCAACTACGTCCAGGGCCTCTTCCACGTCTCTGGTAGCCCGCAGCCCCCCCTCGGTGAACTCCAGTTGGCGCACATAGGTTACCTGGGGCAGGCCCAATATCTCGGCTAAACGGGAAGGCACCTGTCCCGAATAGTTGTCCGTGGAGCCCTCGCCGCAGAGGATCAGGTCGTAGGAGCCGATCTTCTCGATAGCCTTAGCCAAGATCTTGGCCGTGGTCATGGTGTCGGAGCCCTGGAAGGCTGGATCGATGAGGAGGACCGCCTCATCGGCGCCCATGGCCAGTGCCTCCTTTATCGTGTCTTTTAGTTTAGGGGAGCCCAGGGCCAGGGCGGTTACCTTCCCTCCCCCCTTCTCCACGATCCGCACCGCCTCTTCTAGAGCGTTCTTATCCATATCCCCGAAGAGGAGGGGCACTCCCTCTAAAACCGGCTCGCGGCTATCCCGTTTTATCCTTATCTTTTGGAGATCGGGTATCTGCTTGAGACAGACTACGATCTGCACCCCCTCACCTCCTCTCAGCCGAATCTATACTGTACTCCGAAGCCGCCTCGGGGGTATTTCCAGGCCAAGGCGCCCTCGCAGGCTATAGTACAGGCCCCACACTCCAGGCACCCCTCATACCTTATGAGGATTTCCCCTTCTGGGCTTAAGGTGTAGACCCGGGCCGGACATACGTATAAGCAGTACCTGGTCTGACACCGCTCTTTACATCTCATCTCATCTACCTGGATATGGCTCTTCTCGTCGATCTTGAAAGCGTCGAGAGCCAATTTAGCGTCTATACTCATATTCGCCAAACCCTCAATAGGTCCCCTATCATGGAGGGACGGAAGGCTCTCCTGGCCTCCCTCCACAGGGTGGTGGAGATCTTATCTTTAGGCTCCTCGCCTATCCACATCAGCCGCTCTAGGCTCTCAGCGAGCACTTGGGGGTAGAGGTTGAAAAGCCTGCGGTTCTGTAGGAAACGGGGCATCGCCCTGAAGGTCTCCAGATCCTTGAGGACGAAACCCTCTTTAAGCAACCCCTCATAGCGAGATAGGGAGGCTAGGGAGAAGTCGTTTCTCTTCTTGGCTTCGATTATCGTTTGGGCGGCCAAGGCACCGGAAGCGAGGGCGAAATCCATCCCCCTCACTATGAGGCCGGTGTTGAGGGCTAGACCGGCAGCGTCCCCTACTACCAAGATGCCATGGCTATAAACCCTGGGCATACCCTCCAGGCCTCCTTCGGGCACTATATGGGCCGAATACTCCACCGCATCTCCCCCTTCAATCAAGGGTTTTACCTCTGGCCGCTCCTTGAAGGAATCGAGGAGCCGATAGAGTTCGAACCCCGGCTCCTTCTCCATCAAAACACCGATACCCACGACCACTCCCAGGGAGATGGTATCGATATTGGTGTACAAGAAACCCCCGCCGAACATCTCCTCGGTTAAGGAGCCGAAAAAGAGCTGAGCAGCCCCCTCCCCCTCGCGGAGGCCGAACCGCTCTTCGATGACACCTGATGTTAGCTCGATCACCTCCTTCACACCCACGGCGTAATCTCGAGGCTTACGCCTTTTGCCCAGCCCTGCCTTCTCCACCATGAAGGAGAGCGCTCCGTCGGCAGCCACAACCACGTCGGCGTGGATCTCTGCTTCGCCGGCCACGATGCCGATCACCCTCCCCTCCTGCCACAGGAGGTCATCGACCCTATTCTTGGGAACGATGAGCGCCCCCTTTTGAATCGCCCTTTCGGCCAACCAGGGGTCGAACTTGGCCCTGAGGATGGTATGGCTATGATAGGGCTTCTCCTTGAACCTTTCGCTTGAGAGTTCAAAGGTGACCGATGATCCTCCCCCCATGGCGGTGAGCCGTTCTTTGGTTACATGCCTCTCTAGGGGGGCTTCCTCCCAAATGTGGGGGAAGAACCTCCTCACTGGATGGAGGTAGAGCCTACCCCCGGTGACGTTCTTGCTCCCGGGGAAATCTCCTCTCTCTACCACCAGAACCTCTAAGCCGGCGTCGGCCAGATGGTAGGCACAGGCGAGGCCAGCCAAACCGGCCCCTACTACAACTACCTCCACCTTCTCTGCTTCGGCCATCGCTCTCCCCCAACTCTTCTTCCTGGCTCAAGGGCAGATGGGCAAAGAAAGGGGCAAGGCCCCTCCCCAAAGGAGGGAGCCCTGCCTGCTAACACGTGGTCTAGGTCAACCGCTTCTGAGCGCCGCGGTAGGGGACGGCCTCATCACCAGCGTAGTCGCGAGCGATGATGATCTTCATGATGTTCTGGCCGCCTTCGGCTCCCACGCAGTATGATAAGACCCCTCGCAGGCCCATCTCCACCGGGCAATCCTTAGTGTAACCAAAAGCCCCCAATTGCATCATCACATGTTGAGCGACCCGTGCCGCCAACAAGGGAGCCCGGAGTTTGCACATGGCTACAGCCTTGTTGATATCCGCCGTGGTGAACTCATCGCTCCCGGCGTAGAACTGGTCCACCATCCAAGCCGCCTTTAAGAGCATCAGTTTAGTCATCTCCAAGTCAGTGTGGTCTTCGGCTATCTCGAAGGAGATGCCCTCGAAGTTGATCAAAGGCCGGCCGAAGAGGATCCGCTGTTTGGTGTAGTCCACCCCGATCTCCAGCATCTTCTCCGCAGCACCGGTGCAGGCAGCGGACACCACGATGCGGGCCACGTTGAACCCCTCCATATTCATATGGAAGCCCCTGCCCACCTCGCTCAATCGACAGTAATCGGGGACTTCCACATCTTTGTAGATGAAGCCCCCGGTGGAGAGCCCCATGCGCCCCATGTCCTTATAGACGGTATGGCTTATACCTGGAAGGTTGGCGGGGATGTAGATGAAGGTCATGCCCCGATGGCCTTTCTCGGGATCGGTTACCACCAGGGTACAATGGCCGCCTCCCCTGGTGGTCGCTTCGGTAACCCCGCTTATATAGACCTTCTCCCCGTTGATGATCCACTTATCGCCCTTCTTAACCGCCATGGTGGTGATGGCGCCCACATCGGAGCCACCTTGGGGCTCCGTAGTGTTGATGCCCACGAACCACTCACCGGAGGCCACCTTGGGCAGCACCTCCCTCTTCAACTCCTCGGTGCCATGCTTCACTATGAGATAGCTCCAACCGAGGCAAAGCAGAGTATAGACAGGGAGGGACATGCTGAGTTCCGCTCGGGCCAGTTCGTGTATAGTGATCATGGCATAGACCATCTCTTGGCCGGGCATGGCCGAACCTCCATACTCCTCTGGGATGGTGACACCAAAGATACCCAGCTCAGCCATCCTCTGGATTATCTCCTCGGGGATGCCCGCTTCCTTCTCATCGATCTCCCGAGCCCGGGGCTCGATATTCTTCTCCGCGAACTCACGGACCATCCTCTTCCAAAGTTCCTGCTCCGGGGTCAGTCGAAAATCCATTTCGTTTCTGCCTCCTTTTTCGTTTGCGAATTTGCGCACAAATGCGGTCAACATCATACCATCGAGATATATTTGTGTCAAGGAAGCCGAGCAAATCCCTGCCTATGGTGATGAGTAATCTAAGAAAGGGGGTGTCTCTTCCTCAGGTGGAGCCATCTTTCATAACGCTTCCCTCGAGGCAATTGCCAAGGGCCAAAGAAGCGATTATAATGAAAAAGAGGTGAAGGGGTTGCTCGAGGGTATAGTTATCCTAGATTTTGGCTCTCAGTACACCCAACTGATCGCCCGGCGGGTGCGGGAGAAGCGCGTCTACTGCGAGATCCTCCCCCACGATGCCCCTCCATCCGCTGTAGAAAGGCTGGAGCCTAAGGGCGTCATCCTCTCCGGAGGGCCAGCCAGCGTCTACGAGGAAAGGGCGCCCCGGCTGCCTCCTTACCTTCTTGAGAGCGGATCGCCTATTCTGGCCATCTGCTATGGGATGCAACTTCTAGCCCAGGAGTTGGGAGGGCTGGTAGCCCCCGCAGAGAGGCGAGAGTATGGCCCCGTGGAACTCCACATCACCGATCCCACCTCCCCTCTCTTCGCTGAACTCCCTCTCTCCCAAGTGGTCTGGATGAGCCATGGCGATAGGATCGAGGAACTCCCTCCTGGTTTTGTGGCCTTGGCCTATACCGAAAACTCCCCTTTTGCGGCCATGGGGGACGATCGTCGACGCCTCTACGGTTTGCAGTTCCACCCCGAAGTAGCCCACACCCCTTATGGAGGGGAGATAATCGGCAATTTTCTGTATCAGGTATGTGGCTGCCCAGGGACCTGGACTCCTGGCTCCTTCATTGAAGAGAGCATAAGGGGGATAAGAGAGCAGGTCGGCGAGGGGCGAGTGCTTTGTGCCCTCTCTGGCGGCATCGACTCTATGGTGACAGCCGCCCTCGTGGGGCGGGCGGTGGGCAAGCGGTTGGTCTCTATCTTCGTCGATCACGGCCTTCTGCGTCAAGGAGAAGGGAGGAGTTGCCTCTCCCTTTTCGATCGCCTGGGCTTGAATGTGGTTCATATCGACGCCAGCCGAAGGTTCCTGGCGAGGCTTAAAGGGGTAATAGACCCCGAGGAGAAAAGAAGGGTCATCGGAGAAGAGTTCATCCGCCTCTTCGAGGAAGAGGCGAGGAAACTCGGCACCTTCGAGTTCTTAGCCCAAGGGACCCTCTATCCGGACCTCATCGAGAGCACCTCTCCTCATAGCCAAACCGCCGCCCGTATTAAGAGTCACCACAATGTCGGTGGCTTGCCCAAAGAGATGCCATTCTCCCTGATCGAGCCCCTCCGCTACCTCTTCAAAGACGAGGTGCGAGAGGTAGGGTTGGCCCTGGGTCTCCCAGAAGAGGTCATCTATCGCCAGCCTTTCCCCGGCCCAGGTTTGGCGGTGCGGATCATCGGCGAGGTGACGGAAGAGAGGCTGAAGATCGTAAGGGACGCCGACGCCATCGTGGAGGAGGAGATCAAAGGAGCAGGGCTATATAGGGAACTTTGGCAGAGTTTTGCCCTCCTCACCCCGGTACAGAGCGTGGGGGTGATGGGGGATGGGCGGACTTACGAACACGTGGTAGCCATCAGGGCGGTCACCAGCGAGGATGGGATGACCGCTCATTGGGCTTGGCTCCCCCACGACCTCCTGGAGCGGATAGCCAACCGAATAGTGAACGAGGTACCCGGAGTGAACCGGGTGGTTTACGACATCACCACCAAGCCCCCCGCAACGATCGAGTGGGAATGAAAACCTCACAAGAACGACTCTTTGGCAACTGGGGCTCAGGGCAAGAAGGCTAGAATGGCTACCCCAAAAAGGCCGGCTATGTGTTTGGCCTTTTCACTCCTCCGGGGCAACTCGCCTTTCCGGAAGAACACGCCTACCCACCCATCGCGCCCCCAGCGAGAGGAGGGGAAGGAAGAGCGCCATAAAGCCCACAGCTACCAGTTGGAAGAGATCTAGATAGTATTTAAACCCCATCCGCAGATTGGGAAGATACCAACTGAACCCCACATTCCAGAGAAGATAGAAGAGATCTATTTGAAGGATAAGGCCGTAGGCCACAAGAAACGATGTGTTCACCGCTGCCACAGCGGCCCCGTAGGCGCTCCTTTTGCGCCCCAACCACCCCACCACCAGCCCCACCAGTGCACTCACCAAGGCGGCTTCCATTATCCGCTGGGCAATGAAAGCCCATATCTGGGCCTCGCTATTGAAGGCGGAGAGAGACCAGTTGTTGCCTCCTCCAAAGAAGAGAAGGTTGTATCCCACAAAGTATAGGAGGGCCCCTCCTAAGGGGAGAAGGAGTTCCCTCTTCCGGGGGTAGAAGCCGATGTAGAGGGCAGGCACTAGGGCCATCAACAACGCGACAGGCAGCCGACCTAATCGCTCCCGGCTTAGACGCGATACCCTTACAGATTGAGCCATCTCCTCAGAGACGGTTCTTTTCTGAGGGGCGGTTCCCGTCAGCCAGGTGATATAGGCGGTGTAGAAGTGGCTCTTCTGCTCAGCCAAATCGTCTTTTCTCTGGGCTTCCAATGCGGGGTCGATATCCAAATATTCGAAGAGGGCTCGTCCCTGATTGTGAGCGGGGATAGCGGTGCCCAAGAGAACGGCCACCGTGGGCGCGATATCCGTTTGGTTCACCTCTACGCCTTCGCCTCCCTTTGCGATACCGCGACCCACCATCACTAGCGGCACTCGAGTAACTACACTCTCCCAACCACCATGCCCTCCGATGTCGATCTGCCCATGATCAGCGGTAACTATCAAGGCTGTGGTTTCCAAATCGATAGCCGCTACCAACTCCCCTAAATGACCATCCACCCTCTGCACGCCGGCTCTATATTCGGGGCTGGCCCCACCGAAGCCGTGGCCTAGGTTATCCGGGCCCTCAAAATGTATTAAAAGTAGATCGGGCCCTTCCGCCAAAACCTGGAGCACCCCTCGCAAGATCCGGTCATCGAGAGCATAGATGGCTTCCCAATCCCGGCACTCCTCCTCACTTACTCCTTCAAAAGTGACCGAGCGCTCCACCCAGGGACCGAAGAGTTGGAGCCAGCCATCGTCACCCACTATCGCCGTCCTCAACCCTTTCCTTTGGGCCTCCCTAAAGATGCTATCTACCTCCACCTCACCCTCGTACCAGTTGGTAGTCACCCCACTAACCTCCTGCCATGCTCCTGTGCTTATCACGCTCCATGAGGGGTAGGAAAGGGAGGGCTGGCCCCCACGAACCACTAAGTCACCCCCCTGGCCTCGTAGCCTATTCAAGTTAGCCATCTCCTGGGAAGCGTCCAAGCGTAGACCATCTATAACCACCATAACTACTCGATCTACAAGCGGCTGCCCCTCCCTCCCGCTGGGAAGAGCGCCGGTAAAAGGACTCTCATATTTCGCCACTTGATCCCAACTATACTCGGCAAGTTCAAATGCTCCTAGAGCCAGTGCGACAAGGGTTAAAAGGACGATGATGGGATGAAGAGCCCTCTTCATTCAAACACCTCCTAAAATATTATAGGACGGCGGGATGCCGACCGCAATTCCACCTCATTAAACCCTAGCCTCTCCCCAGCGGTGATAATGTAGGGGCTTTTTGACAGAAGAAAGGGCGTATGTTATAGTTTATATGAAGATTTCAGAAGATCGAAAGGCATAATCGGTGAAACGGGTACAGGAGATCGCAGAGAGGATCATCGATAACGTAGAGCAGGTCATCATCGGCAAACACCAACAGGTAGAGTTAGCCCTCATAGCCCTCATCTGTAAGGGCCACATCCTGATTAACGACGTCCCAGGCGTGGGAAAGACGATGCTAGCCAAGGCCATCGCCAAATCGTTGGGCTGCACCTTCAAACGCATCCAATTCACCCCAGATATGCTGCCCAGCGATGTGACCGGGGTCTCCGTTTTCGATCAGAAGAGAAGGGAGTTCCAGTTCCGCCCCGGCCCCATAATGGCCCAGATCGTCCTCACCGATGAGATCAATAGGGCTACCCCAAAGACCCAATCGGCCCTCTTGGAAGCGATGGAGGAGCGCCAGGTGACGGTAGATGGGGTGACCCACCCCTTGGGGGAGCCCTTTTTGGTCCTCGCCACCCAGAACCCCATCGAGTACGAGGGAACCTTCCCCCTTCCTGAGGCCCAACTGGATAGGTTTTTGATGCAGATCAGCCTGGGCTATCCCAGCCCCCGTGACGAGATCGCCATCTTAGACTCCCAAAAGCATAGACACCCTATCGAAGGGATCGGGCAAGTGGCGGCGGCGGAAGAATTGCGAGAGATACAGGAGGGGATTAAGGAGGTTTATGTAAGCGATGTCCTCAAGGAGTACATCGTGGCTTTAGTGGGGGCCACCCGGGAGCACTCCGACCTCTATCTAGGAAGCAGCCCGCGGGGGTCGCTCGCCCTCTACCGAACTGGCCAGGCGAGAGCAGCGATCTTAGGCCGAGACTACGTTATCCCCGAGGATATCAAAGCCCTGGCCCATGTCATTCTGGGCCACCGCCTCATCGTCCACCCTTCCGCGCGCATCAAGGAAGTCGACCCTCTAACAGTCATTGATGAACTCCTGGCCTCCGTACCTGTGCCCGGAGCCCCAGCCAGGGCCAGGCCCTAACCGGAGAAGCAAAGGCCATGCGCATCAACTGGATCATCTTCCTTCTTCTGCCTTCGGTTCTCCTCCCCGCGCTGGTCACGGGGCAGGAGTTCCTATACCGTCTAGTCTATCTCCTCTTGGCCATCACAGTTCTCGCCTTCCTCTGGGCTTGGTACAATTCGCGCGGCATCGCTGTAGAACGCTCGCTCCGCTCCAGCCGTGCCCAAGTGGGCGGGCTGGCGGTGGAGAAGATAGTGGCCCGCAACCCCGGAAGATGGCCTAAATTCTGGATTGAGATTCGTGATCACTCCACCTTGCCAGAACACCAAGTAGGGCGCCTCATCCCCTCCATGGCCGCGGGGAGGGAGTTGAGTTGGACGGTGAAGACCCTCTGCCACCGTCGAGGAGAGTTCGCCCTTGGGCCCATCACACTGGTGGCCAGTGACCCTCTAGGCCTCTTCCAGATGAGTCGTCCCCTCCAAGGCGCTTCTAGCCTCATCGTCTATCCTATAACCGTCCCCTTGCCGGGCTTCATTCCTCCCGGTGGACAACTCTCCGGAGGAGACGCCATACGGCGTCGGACACAGGAGATCACCACCAATGTGGCCAGCGTGAGGGACTACCTGCCTGGCGATAGTTTTAACCGCCTCCACTGGCTCTCCATAGCCCGCACGGGGCGGTTGATCTCCAAGGAGTTCGAACTAGACCCCACCGCCGATGTCTGGTTGCTTTTGGATATGGAAGCCCGAGTTCAAGTCAGCGCCTCGGAGGAGGCTCCTGTCGAGGGGTTCCCCGTCTTGAGGGCTCCGCGCCCCTGGCGGGTAGAGCCCACCACCGAGGAGTATGGAGTGACCATCGCCGCTTCTTTGGCCAAACATTTTTTGGCCCAGAAGAAGGCTCTAGGGATGGTAACCTACGGCCAGCGCCGCGAAATGGTGCAGGTCGATAGGGGCGAGCGCCAGTTGTCCAAAATCTTGGAGGCTTTAGCGGTCATTCGGGCCCAGGGCCAGGCCGCTCTGGCTGAGGTAATCGCCGCCGAAGGGGGTGGCATGGGGCGAGGAGCCATGGCTATCGTCGTCACCCCTTCCACTGAGGAAGGCTGGGTCGCTGCCCTGCGGGAAGTTCGTCGGCGAGGGGTAAGCGCGGTGGTGATTCATATTGAGCCCAGCACCTTCGCTGAGGCTCCCAATTCCCTGGGCATCATCACTCTTCTAGCCGTGGCCGGTTTCCCCACCTACCTAGTGAAAAGGGATCAACCCCTAGAGGAAGCCCTGAGCCAAAAGATCTACGAGGGCCAGAGATGATCATAAAGAGCGCTGAACTGTCCGATCTAAACCAGTGTGTGCTCATCGACCCCTCCTATGTGACCGAATACGTCTGGCAGATGTATTTAGAGCGGGGAGAAGGAGGGACCACCATAGCCTTCCGCACCGTTAAACTCCCCCGACCGATGGCTGTAAACTACCCCCGCGATACCGCCTATCTTTTGGAGAATTGGCAAAGAGGCGAATGTTTCCTAGTAGCCGATGAGGGAGGGGAGATCCGCGGCTATCTGGACATGACAGTCCAGGCCTGGCACAAAACCGGCTGGATTAACAACCTAGTGGTGGCCAAGGAGTATCGTCGCCGGGGCATAGGGACGGCTCTCATCAAGGCCGCTCTTCGCTGGGCTGAAGAAGGGAACCTTAGGACGATAATGCTAGAGACCCAGACCAAGAACTACCCTGCCATCTCGTTCTACCAGAAACACGGCTTCGTCTTCTGTGGCTTCAACGACCATTACTACGCCACCCAGGATATCGCCCTCTTCTTCGCCCATAATCTGCCCTAGGAGTAACGTATTAATGAAGTGTCCTTTCAGTGCTGTCAAGAGGTACCTCCTGACAGCCAAAGGTTGGACCGTCACCTTGGAAGACCTTCGACGGAATAGAGATGCAGCTTCCGTTCATTAAGTTCTTACCTGGGAATAAGGGGCTTTGCCATCCCGGGGGCTTCTCGTGCCAACCAGGATAAGAGATACCAGCCAGTTGACTAGGCAGGCAAAAGATGGTATAATATGAATGGTTAAGGATTATGTCCCTTCGTTATCTGATGGTATTGAAAGGGACTCCACTGATCTGCGCTCCTATCTCTTTCCCCGATCTTTCACACAAAAGACCTTGATGCTCATGTGATGAAGGTAGGCTTTCCGACTTTCTACCACTCTTCAAAAAGAGCGAGGGGGGTGTAAGCATGGATACCGAACCTCTGGAGCCCACTGAGGAGGCCATCTACGCCAGCGCCTTAAACATCGTCGAATTGGAGGCTATGACCCTAACTGAACTGCGGGAGATGGCCAAGGAACAAGAGATCTCCGGCTATAGCCGTCTCAAGAAACAGGATCTCATCATCCGCTTGTTGCGTGCGAAGGCGGAGCAGATGGGGTACATCTTCAGCGGAGGCGTCCTGGAGATAGTCCAAGAGGGGATCGGCTTTTTGCGCTCCGATCACCTCCTCCCTGGGCCGGACGACGTTTACGTCTCCCAATCCCAGATCCGCCGCTTCGGGCTGCGCACTGGGGACCTGGTAATCGGCCAGGTCCGACCTCCTAAGGATACGGAGAAATATTATGGCCTCCTCCGGGTAGAGGCGGTGAACGGCCTCGACCCGGAGACGGCAAAGCGTCGCCCCCACTTCGACTCCCTCACCCCCATCTTCCCTCGGGAGATGTTCAGACTGGAGACCAAGCCCCATATCCTGGCCACCAGGCTCATAGATATGATAGCCCCTATCGGTCGAGGCCAAAGGGGACTCATCGTCTCCCCTCCCAAGGCGGGAAAGACCACGATCCTCAAGCAGATCGCTAACGGCGTAACCACCAACTACAACGATGTCCATCTCATGGTCGTTCTCATCGGCGAGCGGCCCGAGGAAGTAACCGACATGGACCGCTCCGTAGAAGCCGAGGTGGTAGCCGCCACCTTCGACGACCCAGTCCAGAGCCAGGTCCGCGTAGCCGAAATGGCCCTGGAGCGGGCTAAGCGGCTAGTGGAATGCGGCTTGGATGTGGTCATCCTCTTGGACGGGATCACCCGTTTGACCAGAGCCTACAACCTCACCGTGCCTCCCAGCGGCCGCACCCTCTCCGGCGGTATCGACCCCGCGGCCCTCTACCCCCCAAAGCGTTTCTTCGGCGCCGCTCGCAACGTCGAGGATGGAGGAAGCCTTACCATAATTGCCACCTGTCTCGTAGAGACCGGCAGCCGGATGGATGATGTTATCTACGAGGAGTTCAAGGGCACCGGGAATATGGAACTGCACCTCAGCCGACGGCTGGCGGAAAAATATATCTTTCCCGCCTTCGATATCGAGCGCTCAAGCACTCGGCGCGAGGAACTGCTCCTCGCTCAGGAGACCCTCTCTAGGGTCTGGACCTTACGTCGCATGATAGACATGATAGGAGGTGAGGAAGCGCTACAGCCCCTCCTTGACCGCCTGGCCAAGACGAAAGATAACCATGAATTTCTCAATACCTTGAACAAGGATGCCATCTAACCGCCGTCCTATCCAAAGGCTCGTCGAGGTTAGAGCCAGCCTCTTGAGAGATCGGTTATCCCCCCATCTCACCCGCTACACCTCCCACTTATCCCTCTTGACACTTTTCTTCCTCCTCGCCTCCCTAGGGAACTTCAACCCCCAAGCGTTCCGTCCCCTGGGGGAGCCTGCTTCCACCGACAACGCTGGCTCCCCTTTCTTCCCGCGGAGGATAAGCCTATCTTCGGAGACCGGCTATCTGACCAAAGAGGCTTTGCCTTTTACCATTATCCCTCAGCGACCTCGACGGGAGGTGATCACTTATGTGGTGCAACCGGGAGACACGGTCACCAGCATCGCCCAGAATTTTGGCTTACGACCGGAGACCATTCAGTGGTCTAACTCTCAACTCTACCCCTATCCAGACCTCTTATATATAGGCGAGGAGCTCTTCATCCTGCCCGTCGATGGCGTCTATCATAAGGTAGAGGCAGGCGATACCCTAGCATCGATCGCCGAGGAATACAAGGTGGATGCGTCGGCGATTCTGGAATCGGAGTACAACGATATCGCCGATCCAGAGACCCTGGTTGTAGGGCAGATGCTGGTAGTCCCCGGGGGGAGCAAGCCCTACGTAGCCCAGGTAGTCTATGCCGGGCCACCGCCGCCGGGAGCAGCCCAGGGAAGCGGCAACTTCATGTGGCCCGTCAGTGGGGTGATAACCCAAGGCTACTGGGGTGGCCACCAGGCCGTGGACATCGGGGCTCCATGTGGCACTTCGATCTACGCCTCCGATTCCGGCTATGTGGCCGCCGTAGGATGGATGGAAGGCTATGGCAACCACATCCTCCTCAGCCACGGAAACGGATGGGAGACGTTGTACGCTCACCTCAACCAGATCCTGGTGCGCGCTGACACCTCCGTCCAAAGAGGAGTGCTGATCGGACGAGTGGGTACCACCGGTCGTTCCACGGGCTGCCATCTCCACTTCGAGATCCGCCAATACGGCACCAAGCGAAACCCCTTCGGCTTCCTCCCCTAGAGTTCAATTACTCTTTTTGCCATCCATGGGTCATCTCTCCCGCGTGGTAGGAAGAGAGAGCCTCCTTCAAGCATAGCCCTTCTTATGATATACTTATTATAGAAGGCTTACCGGAAAGAGAGATGGCACAACTTCTTATCGGCACCTCCGGTTGGAGTTACAAGCACTGGCAAGGGCTCTTCTATCCCCCGGATCTGCCTTCCAGAGAATGGTTTTCCTACTATAAAGATCACTTCAACACCGTAGAGATCAATAACACCTTCTACCATCTGCCGGCTGAGAAGACCTTCAAAAATTGGCGTAAGCAAGCGCCAGAGGGGTTCATCTACGCCGTAAAGGCTAGCCGGTACATTACCCACATTAAAAGGCTACGCGACCCCAAAATAGCCCTGGAGAAGTTCATAAGCCGGGTGCGGCTTCTGGGGGAGAGCATAGGCCCTATCCTTTACCAATTGCCACCCCGCTGGCAGCCCAACCTGGATCGCTTGAAAGGGTTTATCGACGCCCTCCCCAGGGATCTCGTCCATATCTTCGAGTTCAGAGATCCCCGCTGGTTATGTCAGCCGGTCTTCGACCTCTTGGAGGAGAACGACCTGGGTTTCTGCATCATGAGCCTTCCCCATTTCGATTGCCCCAAGCGAGTTACCGGCCAGGCGGTCTACATTCGCCTGCACGGCTCCCGTTCGCTCTACGCGAGCAGATATACCCAGCGGGAACTGGAGGAGTGGGCCTGGTATGTAGCTCCTCTCTTGTCAGAAGGGCACGATGTCTACATCTATTTCAACAACGACGCCTTCGCCTACGCAGTAGAGAACGCAAAAGAGTTGCGCCACCTAATAGAAGAGATGGTGCCCCTTAAGGAGGCATGATGAAAGAGGCTATGCTCTACAGGAAAGTGAAGGACGACTTAGTGCGGTGCCAACTTTGCGCCCACAGGTGTGCTATCAAGCCCCATAAGGTGGGCATCTGTGGGGTGAGGAGAAACGAAGAGGGCACCCTATATACCATGGTCTACGCCAAGGCGGTGGCGGTGCATGTGGACCCCATCGAAAAGAAGCCCCTATACCATTTCCTCCCCGGGAGCGCCTCTTTTTCCATAGCCACCATAGGCTGCAACTTTCGCTGCCTCTTCTGCCAGAACGCCGATATCTCCCAGGCCTCCAAGGGGGGAGGTTGGGGGTATCCCGTGCAGGATTTCCCCCCTGAAGAGGTAGTGGCCGGGGCCAAGCGGTACATGTGTGCCAGCATATCCTACACCTACACCGAGCCTACCATCTTCTTCGAGTACGCCTACGATACAGCCCTCCTTGCCCATCAAGAGGGAATCAAGAATATCTTCGTCACTAACGGCTACATGACTAAAGAAGCGTTGGAGGCTATAGAGCCTTACTTGGACGCTGCCAATGTGGATCTCAAAAGTTTCAACCCCCAATTCTACCGCCGCATCGTAGGGGCTAGGCTAGAGCCGGTATTGGAGACTATCGAGAGGATGCACGAAATGGGGGTCTGGGTGGAGGTAACCACCCTCATCATCCCCGGCCAAAACGACGGAGAGGAGGAACTGAGAGGGATTGCGCGCTTCATCGCCGGCATAGACGTGGAGATGCCCTGGCATATCTCTCGCTTTGTCCCTCACTACAAGATGAGAGATGTCCCTTTCACCCCCGTGGAGACGATCCATCGTGCCGTAGAGATCGGCCATGAGGAGGGGTTACGCTACATCTACGCCGGAAACGTCCCTGGCGACCCCCACGAGAATAGTTACTGTCCCCACTGCGGCCAGGTGGTTATCCGCCGACTGGGATACCATACCCATTCGGAACTGAAGGGGCGGGCCTGTCCCTCCTGTGGAGAAGAACTGGCCTTCATCCTCAATTGATTCAAAGAAGGAGATACGGATATAGAAAGGCTGAGATATCTAGCAAGCCTCCGCTCCGAGAAGCACCTCATAGTCAGCCTCTACCTACCCTTGGAGAAAGGGGAACCGGGAGAGGCGATGCCCCAGATGCCACTTCCTCACCGTTCAAGAAGGCTCCTGCCCCTATCGTGGCCAGACGTTGGAGCCCCTCCGGGATGTAGTGGATGAGATGGGAGAGATCGGAGCGCTTCTTAGGTTCTCGACTTAAGAGGTCACATCCTTTCGGCGATGGCCGCCATCTGCTTCGGGGCTAAGAGTTGTTTGGCCATAGGGAATAGGATAGAGTTTTCCTTATTTATGTGCTCGCTGAGAAGTTGAACCACGAATTGGGCAGAGGCGACCAGTTCGTCGATAGCCTCTTCACCTCGCTCCAACCGCTCGAGGGTGGCCTCCACCCTTGCCAGCGCCTCCCATAACCGCCTATGTTCCTCCCTCATGACGAAAGTGGGCCCCCTAGGCAGCAAGACCTTCTCCAACTCCGGAAAGAGGAGTTCCTCTTCTTTCTTATTATGCTCTCTCACCTCTTTATTGATGAAGGCGGTGGCCTTCCTTACCCCCTCCAATACCTCTTCCGTGACCTCCCCCTTCTCCGCTCTTTGGATATAGCCACTTAACTCTTGTAAATGGGCTAGCCCTTCCTCGTGTTGAGCCATCAATATGGCTATAGGCTCCTTTGGCATCTCTCCTCCTTCACCGGGCCATGGCCATCAGATCGTCGCTTTCCTCCCTCGTAGGGGCAAAACCTATGGTCGTGGGAAACCGTTCTTCGCCACTCGCTAAACCTACCTTACCAGCTCGTACAGCCAAAAAAGGGCTCGCTTTCCACGGAAATAGTAACAACTCCGCGAGCCCCTGTCTGTGACTTTTGTCTCTTAGAACCTTGTTTTGCCCTTACTTCAAAGGAACCTGTCGTGGGGAATCGTGAAGCAAGGCCAACCCTCAAGCCAGGCGCGGCCCACTAGGCGGTAATGCTCCCTTCCACAGCCTTAAGGAGCGCCTCGTCCTCCTCCGGCAGCACGGTACGGGGGTCTAAGATGTATCTCCCTTCCTCTATCCGCCCCACCACTGCTGGTTCACCCATCCTCAGCCGCCTGGCCACCTCCTGGGGGGAAGGTACGGTAAGGGCCAAAAGGTAGGTGGGCAGCGTTTGCCCCGGCAGCGCGCCTCCTCCCACCGTCGAGTGGCCCGGGATCACCTCGCTCTTGACCCCCTCAAGCCTTCTTGCCCAACCTTTGGCCCGTTCCGCGATCTCCTCCAAAGGGATAGCGATCATCCGCCAAACGGGCACCTTCTCCACCGCTTCCCCTTTGAGGTAGTGAAGGAGCGTGGCCTGTAGCCCAGCCAAGGTAACCTTATCCACCCGCACCGCCCGGGTGAGGGGGTGCTCCCGCAGACAAGCGACGAGTTCCCTACGACCTATGATGACCCCCCCCTGCGGCCCCCCCAGAAGTTTATCCCCGCTGAAGCAGGCTAGGTCTGCCCCGCCGGCGATGCTCTCCTGGGCCATGGGCTCATGGGTTAAACCGAACTCCGTCGTATCCAAGAGGGCTCCGCTCCCCAGATCGTCGAAGACCAAAAGGTTATACTCCCGCGCCAACTCCACCAACTCCCCTAAGCCCACCTCGTGGGTGAAGCCCACTATCCTGAAGTTGCTATGATGGACGCGCAAAAGGGCTGCCGTCTCCTGGCCTATGGCTTGAGCATAGTCCTTTTTGTAGGTACGGTTGGTGGTCCCCACCTCTACCAGTTTGGCCCCACTTTGGGCCATCACCTCCGGGATGCGGAAGCCACCGCCGATCTCCACCAACTGGCTGCGGGAGATAATCACCTCCTTCCCCTTAGCCAAGGCGGTAAGCATAAGAAGGAGGGCAGCGGCGTTGTTATTCACCACCAGACCTGCCTCCGCCCCCGTCAGGCGAGAGAGGAGATCCTCGGCGTGAAGATAACGGGAGCCTCTCTCCCCCGCCTCCAAGTCGTACTCCAGGTTGCTATACCCCCTGGCCACCCTATCCATGGCCAGACGAGCCTCAACGCTCAGGGGAGCCCGCCCCAGATTTGTATGCACGACCACCCCGGTGGCGTTGATGACCGGTCTCAGAGTAGGGCGCAAGGCCAACGACACGGAGTCGGCCACCCGCGCCAAAAGAGTAGACCGATTAGGACAGGGTTGGCCAGCCCCGATGGCCAGGCGCGCCTCCTCCAAAACGGCGCGGATAGAAGCCACCACTACCTCCCGGCCACCCTGGGCAATGAGGCCCTTGATGGCCCTCTCTCGGAGTAAAGCATCAACACTGGGGAGCCGGCGGAGTTCCTTTTCCATCTCATCCCTATTATACCCTATTATCCTGAGAGGGCAACGAACCTATTAGAAAGGAGGTTCCGCATCTTTTGGCCCCCCTGGGTGTTATCAAGTAATGACGCAGGCCAGGCTATTGACATTTGGTGGGAAATATAGTAATATACCAGCACAGTACCACCATCTTTCATCCCTTCTATTTGAGAACGGTAAAGCCTACTTTTATCGCCAGTAGTTCAATTTTCGGAGAGCGAGGAAGGGGGTGGTAGAGTGAACTTTTGAGGGTGCCTCACCGGAGAGTGGGGCTCATTTTGTATTAAGGAGGTGATGCCGATAGAAAACATTTTCGGCACTACATAATCTCGGAATCTTAGGAGGTATGAAAAGTGGCTGAAAGAGTATTATTCGCTCGAAAGGCCACGGGGCTTGTGCGGGAGATCGGCCTAACGGTGGCCATAATCGTACCCATATGCAACGCCATCGGCGTCGGCTGGCAGTTGCGGGTCTTCCAGGGGATGGGCTACTATCCTGTAGCGAGGAGCGACTGGTTCCTGGGTATCCCCCCTGTCACTATGGCTTTCCTCATCACCGGCATAGGCTGCCTGCTCTCCATCTACGCCTTTGCCGTCCTCACCGCGGCCATGCCCCGGGCGGGGGGAGGCTACATAGCCATCTCCAGGGTCCTCAACCCCCTGTGGGGTATGCTGGCCACCCTATTCCAGTGGATGGGGGTCTCCGCGGCCTACGGCCAGATCGCGGTCTTCGTCATGGAGGCGGTCATGATCTTCGGCGGCTTCGTGGGGATCGTGAGCGTGGGCTACTTCGGCACCCCCATAGGTCTGTTCGTCTTCTCCCTCTTCGTCATCGCTTTCTTCAGTGGCATCGCCTCGTTGGGAGCCAGGATGACGGGTAGGTTGCTGCAGGTCCTTTTCTGGATACCGGCGACGATCCTGGTCCTCGTCCTCTTCCTCTTCCTGACAGCCAGCCCCACTACCATGGCCGCAGGGGTGCAGGCCCAGTTCGGGGCCTCGCCCACTGCCTACATCCAGCAGGCTCTCGATACCGGCCTGGCTGAGGCTGCAGGACCCTACTGGCCAGCGGTGATCGGCACCATCATCGTCACCTATTGGGCCTTCATCGGCTACGCCACCACCAACTTCATCGCCGGCGAGATGAAGGAGGCCTCTCGCAACCTGCCTAGAGCCATGTTCATCGCCACCGGCACCATCACCGTTGTCTACCTGTTGGTCTCCTACCTACTGGTGAGAGCCGGGGGCATCGCCGGGGTGGTGCAAAACTTCGACCTGGTGGGCGCTACCGCTTGGATGAACTTTGGCCAGGGTTCCTTTGGCGACCTAACTGCCATCGGCCCTTGGATGCCCGTCTTCGCCCATCTCCAGGGCGTGGGGATAGGTATCGGGGCCCTCACCGGCTGGCTGACCCTCGTCTTCGCCGTCTGTTGGGCGGCCAACGACATCCCGCCCTTCATCTTGGCCACCTCGCGGATGCTCTTCGCCATGGCCTTCGACCGCGTCCTGCCCGAGACGTTGGCCGATGTGGACGAGCGGACGCACTCGCCCCTCAACGCCATCCTCGCCACCTCGCTGGTAGCCCTTCTCGGTGCGGCCGCTGAGGCCGGACTATTCGCCAAAGGCGGAATCTATCTGGGCGACGCCTTTAAGGCTTTCATAGATGGTTTCGGCATGAGGGGCAGCAATGTCTGGGACTGCATCTTCTACGCCTCCTTCGCCATAGCCTGCGTCCTCTTCCCCCTCCGTCGGCCAGATATCTTCGCGAGGGCTCCCTTCAAACATGGAAAGACCACGGTTCAGGTGATCGGCGTTCTGGCCTCTCTGGCGCAACTCTTCTTCCTCTACGCCTTTCTCTTCACCCCCCATGGCGGCTACTACCTGCAAGGGCTTTTTGCCAACCCCACCTTCGCAGGCTTCTCCGTCTGGCTAGCCACGATCATCATCCTGGGGGTGGGCATCGGCTTCTACTACTATTACAGGAGCAGAGCGGCGGTCACGGGAGTGGACTACACCACCATCTTCGCCGAGATACCGCCCGAATAGACTCACCAAGAGTGGCCTACACTATCCCCCGAGACCCCTGGTGGGTCTCGGGGGAATTTTTATCTCTTGCTCTTTGAGTGCCGTCAGATGTTACCATCTGACGGCACTAGCAATCTCTCTTTGATCTCGTTCAGAAAGATGTGAGACACTAGACAAAGAAAGCAAAAGGGGCCATCCTTCTGGGTGAGACCTACAAGAAGGAGGTGGCCCCCCATGCGGGTAGTTGGACTACCCAGAGCATTTTACTACCTCTCCAGTCATGGGCCAATCGTCCTGAGCCCCAAGGCCCAGGAAAGGCTGCGCTGGCTCCGCTGCTTCGAGGCCCTGAGGGCGCAAGGTCTCTCCAGCACCCAGGCCAGCCAGACTCTCTTCATCTCTCGCTCCACCCTCTATCGTTGGCAGAAGAGGCTCAAAGAGGAAGGACCCAGGGGAGTGGAAGAGAAGAGCCGGAGGCCCAAAAACCTTCGTCGGCCCACCTGGAGTGTGTGCTAGCCCAGGAGGTGCTCCACCTGCGGGAAGAGTACCCTCGCTGGGGGAAGGACAATTTAGTGGTCCTTCTCAGGCGGGAGGGATGGCAGGTCTCCACCTCTATGGTAGGGCGCATCCTCACTCACCTCAAAGCCCATGGGGTGCTCAAAGAGCCTATGTGTAAGAGGATCTCCACCCACAAACGACAACCCCCTCGTCCTCATGCCATACGGAAACCCCAGGGCTACCTGGTACAGACCCCAGGAGACTTGGTAGAAGTGGATACTTTGGATGTAAGACCCCTGCCAGGGGTGGTGCTGAAGCATTTCACCGCCTGGGATGTGGTGGAGGTGGACAACAAAGCCACCTCTTTTACAGCGGTGGGCTTCCTGGAGAGCCTTGCTAAGCGCATGCCCTTCCCCATAAAGGCGTTGCAAGTGGACGGGGGCTCTGAATTCCAGGCCGCCTTTGAAGAGGCTTGCCAGGAGCGAGGGATTCGCCTCTTCGTCTTGCCACCCCGCTCCCCCAAACTCAATGGCCATGTGGAGAGGGCCCAAAGGACTCATGCCGAGGAGTTCTATGAGGTGGTGGATTTCCCTCTGGAGATCACCGCCCTCAATCAGAGCCTCTTGGCCTGGGAGCACACCTACAACACCATTCGTCCCCACCAGGCCTTGGACGGGAAGACCCCCATGGAGTATATTAGAGAATGCCACCCAGAGCTGGCCGGATCAACCTTGCCTCCACTCTTGACAGCCTCTTTCATAGGTGAACGAGTACAGCCTATTGCCAGAAGGGCAAAAATATGGTATTATGATAAGTGGGATTTTTCACAAAGTAGAGAGGTTTAGGTTGAGGGAGATGGTAGGACGGAAGAAGGTTCCCCGGATTGTAGTCCAGCGTTTGCCCCTATATCTTCGGGCCCTCTCTACTCTGGAGGAAGGATCGCAGGTCACCTCTCAAGAGTTGGGAGAGGTGTTAGGGATCAGTTCGGCCCAGATACGCAAAGACCTTTCCTATTTCGGTGGCTTCGGAAAGCAGGGAACCGGCTACCAGGTGGGATTTCTCCGCCAGAAACTGCGCGAGATCCTGAACGTGGACAGAGAGTGGGGCATGGTCTTAGTAGGGGTAGGCGATTTAGGGCACGCTATCGCTCGCTATGGGGGTTTCAAGAAGGAAGGTTTCCACGTGGTAGCCGCCTTCGACGATGATCCAGCGAAGATAGGGAAAAGGATTGATGGTCTGGAGATCATGGATGTAGCCCTTCTGCCCGAGGTTGTGCACCGTATGGGTCTGCGGGTGGGCATCATCGCCGTCCCCGCCAGTAACGCTCAGGAGGTGGCTACGGCTATGGTGACCTCAGGGATAAAGGCTATCCTCAACTACGCACCTGTGGCCCTCAATGTCCCGGAAGGGGTACAGGTCTATCAGATCGATCCCCTAGTGGGCTTGCAGAGTATGAGCCACTACTTGGAGGCTTTCTAAAGTTCGGGTAGGCTCTTCTTAAGGAGGTGGTAGTTCTCCAAGGCCTTTCCAGCGCCTAGAGCCACGCAAGCCATCGGTTGATCAGCCAGATAGGCCGGGACGCCGGTCTCTTTAGTGAGGTAGCGGTCCATGTTGTGGAGGAGAGAGCCGCCACCGGTCATCACCATGCCCCGGTCGATGATGTCGGCTGCTAATTCGGGCGGGGTCTCTTCCAAGACCGATTTCACTACGGAGACGATGGCCGCCAGGGGCTCAGCGATCGCTTCGGTTACCTCTCCAGAGCTAACCTGGATGATCCGTGGCAACCCCGCTACTTGGTCTCGTCCTCGGGCCTCCATGGTCGGTTCCTCATCTAAGGGCATGGCGCTTCCTATCTCGATCTTGATCTCTTCCGCCGTACGTTCCCCTACCATGAGGTTGTATTTTCGCCTCAGGTAAGCGGCGATCGCTTCATCCATCCGGTTCCCCCCCACACGAACCGACCTGGCGACTACGATATCGTTCATGGAGATAACGGCGGCCTCGCTCGTCCCCCCGCCTATGTTTATGACCATGTTTCCCGTCGGTGTATGGATAGGCATCCCCGCGCCCAGGGCCGCAGCCAGAGGCTCGGGGATGAGGTGAGCGTTTTTGGCGCCGGCTTGGATGGCGGCGTCATGTACGGCCCGGCTCTCCACGCTGGTTACCCCCACGGGGACGCTGATCATCATCTCTGGCCGGAAGAGACGGAAACGGCCCACGATCCCGGAGATGAAATAGCGGAGCATGGCCTCGGTGACCACGTAGTCGGCGATGACGCCGTCGCGCATAGGGCGAACTACCTCGATGCTCTCCGGGGCGCGCCCCATCATAGCCAGGGCTTCCCGTCCAATGGCCAGGATCCGGCTGTCGCTGATGGAGAGGGCCACTACCGAGGGTTCTTGGAGGACGACCCCCTTGCCCCGCACATGGACTCGAACGTTTACCGTGCCCAGGTCCACCCCGATCTGTTTCTCAAACATCTTGCCCCTCTCTAGTGGCTAACTTTCCTCTTCGGGAGGTCTTCCTTCCCGAGGCCTGCGCCTCAGACGAGCCACTTTCAATCGGATTTGGGAGCGACGCAAGGCTCCCTCTATACCAGCCAGATCGACGCCTTTTGGTTTCTCCCTTAATAACCTTTCAGCCCTCTCCCTGGCCGCCTCTGCCCTAGCGAGATCTATCTCTTCGGCTCGCTCAGCGGTATCGGCTAGGACGATCACTTTGTCGGGGCTGACCTCCATGAAGCCACCTCCGATGGCCATAGAGATCTCCTCCCCGTCGTTTTTGACCCGCAATTCCCCTACCTGGAGGGCGGTGAGGAGGGGCGCGTGACGGGGCAGGATGCCTAGTTCCCCTTCGATGCCCGGGGCGATGACCATATCCGCTTCCCCGGAGTAGACCATCCGCTCCACGGTGACGATCTCGACCTTCATCTTAAGCATAACGGTTTCCTCGCTGATATCGTAGAAGTTGCTAAGGGTCACCAGGGCCCGCCCATTGGCCAGCCATCTCTGGCCTTACGACACGCAAGCCATAGGAACTCTCGACATCTAGTTCATTCAAGGCTTCGATTAGGTCGTTGTCAGTCGTTACCAAAATTCCTTGGACACTGGCCGCCAACTGCACCATAGGTACATCTTTGCGGTGGATTCTTTTCGCCTCGGCAATAGAAGTGACCTCTTGAACGAAGCACGCTTTGTCACCAGTGTGAAACATAGAGTCAAGGAGTCTGGGAATACTGATCGGAATCGTAGAGGTCCCTGGTCGCTGCAGCCAATCGTATTTCTTCTTGTACTTTTTGTAAAGTTCATAGTCTATCGCGATATGGTGACAGTTGGAATCGATATCTAGAATTAGGTTGAGCGCTGAGCTGTCGTCCTTCCCCTTTTCATTTTTTCCGGTCTGAGCACAAATAAGGGTGCTCTCATCAAGGATAAAAGTGTTCTTCATGCGCTGGCTTACTTCTTGAGCGCCTGCAAATACGTGTCAAGTTGTTCAATATCTGCCTCAAAGAAGCCTCGTAAGCCGCCCTCTATCCGGCCCTTTTCATCGACAGGGAGGCGAGTGGCTTCAGCGTAACCGTTCTTTCTCTCAAAATAGTAAATAGCAAGTTCGTCGCCTTGTAGTTTTCCTTGTGCAATGGCCGTTAGAAAAGCCATCAGGATGTGTTCGCTATGTGTTGTGGCGAGGAGCTGCTTGCTCTCATCCCTCGCGACTTCCACCAAAACATCGCATAGGCGAGCCTGGGCGGCCGGATGCAAATGAATTTCTGGCTCTTCAATACCTATCAGACCTCCAGATGGCCCGGTGGCCAGTTGAGTTAGCAGGTGAGTAAGTTGGTTGGTGCCGAACCCCTCGTTGACAATATTTCGATATCTTCCGGCAGCGCCTGCCTCTAGGGCGACTCGCCTCCCAGGTACTGCGCTCCCCCTTATCTTGCGTCCCACGATCTTCTCACTCCACGCTGATACCTTGTTTTCCAGGGCGTCACGTTCGTAGAGCAAGGTGCTAGCGATTTCAACGGATTGCTGATCCGGTCCCTCGATCCTGAACAGGTCAATAGAGGGTGCCGGTCCAAGGTCATAGGCTGGCTGGCCTGCTCCGCGCCTTGCCGGAACTAAAACGGTTTCCACCAAGAATTGACTAACGACGTTACAGAGTTGCCTAAGGGCCTGCTGCATCTGATTAAACAAGTCGGCGTCCGTGGTACCTGTTTGGGTCGATCCGCCTATAACAAGCGGCTTGGCCACCGAAAGCTGTGGCGCAACTACAATAGACGCACCATTGAATGGAACAGGGTATCCCGGAGACGAGGCCCGCCCTTTCTCCAACCAAGCAGTGATCGTTAGATCAGCGAGCTTCACGTGTGCTTTGTGCCATCTAAGGCTGTCATGACCAAACTTCGCATCGTAGTCAAAGGTGCCACCTTCAGGAGCTATGGGCTCTATGGGATAAGTGAAGTGGATGGTGAAACCAACCGCAATTTCGCTCTCCACCCGAGAACCGTGCACAACATCTCGGTACGAACCAAGCGCCGCATGGGGCCCAAGCAATTGCAATTGTGACTGTCCCACTGACTGTTTCAAGACAGCCAATGCTTGAAGCAGGCTGGATTTGCCCGTCCCGTTCGGCCCAATCAGCAGCGTAATCAACGCTGGTTCTATGCTTACTTGTTTTAAAGCCTTGAAATTCTCAAGCGAAAACCGTTCTAGCATTGCTAACTCCCTATTCTCCCCTCAGTTCTCTTGCCTTTTCCCTGGTCTCATCTATCGCCCCTACCATATAGAACGCCTGCTCCGGGAGGTCGTCGTGCTTCCCTTCCAGGATCTCCCTGAAGCCCCTAACCGTCTCCCGTAAGGGGACGTATACTCCTGGCCTTCCGGTGAAAGCCTCCCCTACGAACATGGGCTGGGATAAGAAGCGCTGTATCTTCCGGGCTCGGGCTACGGTCAGTTTGTCTTCCTCTGACAATTCGTCGATGCCCAGAATGGCGATGATATCTTGCAGATCCTTGTACCTTTGGAGCACCCTTTGCACCCCTCGCGCTACCTGATAATGTTCCTCGCCCACCACGCGAGGGTCGAGGATGCGGGAGGTGGAGGCTAAGGGGTCAACGGCAGGGTAGAGCCCCTGCTCTGAGAGGGAGCGCTCCAGGGAGATGGTGGCGTCCAGGTGGGCGAAGGTGGCCACGGGAGCGGGGTCGGTGTAGTCGTCGGCGGGGACGAAGATGGCCTGGAAGGAGGTGATGGAGCCCCGCCTGGTGGAGGTGATCCTCTCTTGGAGTTGGCCCATCTCCGCCGCTAGGGTGGGCTGATAGCCCACCGCCGAGGGCATCCTTCCCATGAGCGCTGATACCTCGGAACCAGACATGACGAAACGGAAGATATTATCGATGAAGAGGAGGACATCCTGCCCTTGGTCGCGGAAATATTCGGCCATAGTTAGCCCCGCGAGACCCACTCGGAGGCGTACCCCCGGCGGCTCGTTCATCTGGCCGAAGACCATGACCGTCTTGTCCATAACCCCGGCGTTCCTCATCTCGTACCAGAGGTCGTTTCCCTCTCGGCTCCTCTCGCCGATGCCGGCGAAGACGGAGACGCCGCCATGCTCGATGGCTATGTTGCGGATCAACTCCATGATGATGAAGGTCTTCCCCACGCCAGCCCCGCCGAAGACGCCGGTCTTGCCACCTTTGGTGAAGGGGGCGATGAGGTCTATCACCTTCAGGCCGGTCTCGAAGACCTCCACGGTGGTGCTTTGCTCCTCTAACGAGGGGGTAGGTTGGTGGATGGGGCGATATTCCTCTGCCTCCACGGGGCCAAAGTCATCTATAGGCTGGCCCAAGACGTTGAAGAGGCGGCCTAGGGTGGCGGGCCCCACAGGCACTTTGATGGGGGCCCCGGTATCTATCGCCTCCAGGCCCCGCTTCAACCCATCGGTGGTGTCCATGGCCAAGCAGCGCACCCACTCATCGCCGATATGCTGCTGCACCTCAAGGACCAATTTTGAGCCATCCCGGTATATCTCGATGGCGTTATATATCTCGGGTAACGCCTCGGGTGGAAACTCCACATCCACCACGGCGCCGACAACCTGAACTACTTTGCCTTTTGTGCCCTTGGCCATAAGAGCCTCCTACATCAGATGTTCCAGTTCTCCGAACTAGCGTGTAAAAGCCACAACCGCCTCTTCAAATCTACACCCTCAACCCGCCATCCTGCTCTCAACCAAGCATTAGCCTGCACATAGGTAACTTCTCTTTCATTCGCCCACCAAGCCCCATACTTGTGAGCAGATGGCGGCAACCGGTCACCGATTATTCTCTCTGCTTCAGCAAAACTTAGAACAACCCCATCTTGACTCAGTGGGATCCTTCCAAGATAAATCTGTAAAGGTGTGTACTTGCCCATTTCTACGCCATTGCTTGCGCCTTTGCCAGCGCCTCGGCTCCTCCGGCGATGTCCATTATCTCTTTGGTTATCGCCTCTTGGCGGGCCCGGTTGTAAGATAGGGTTAGATCCTCCACTAGCGCTTCGGCGTTGTCGGTGGCGTTGCGCATGGCCACCATGCGGGCGCTCTGCTCGCTGGCGATAGATTCCAGGATCGCTTGGTAGACCTGTAACTCGGTGAAGCGGGGCAGCACCTCTCCCAAGATGGTTTGGGGATCCGGCTCATAGATATATTCCCCCCCCACCCGCTCTTCGCCTGTTCTCAAAGGGAGAAGTTGCCGCAGGGCCGGCTTTTGGACCAGGGTGTTTATGAAGCGGGTGTAAGCGATGATGACCTGGTCGAAGGTGCCGGCCAAGAAGTCGTCGATGATGGTCCTGGCGACGGGGGTTATATCGACGAGGGCGGGCCGGTCGGGGATGCCCGTGAACTCGGCAATGATCTCTCCTCCGAAGCGGAGCATGAAATCCCGCCCTTTGCGCCCCACGGTGATCAATTTAACGGGCCTCGTCTCTTCTTGCATGAACTCATAGGCGAGGCGGATTATGTTATGGTTGAAAGGCCCGGCCAGGCCCCGGTCGGCGGTGATGAGGAGGAGCCCAACTTTATTAACCGGCCGGAAGGCTAAGAGGGGGTGGAGGATCCCCGTGGCCGCGGTCTGGCTGGCCAGGAGGAGAAGGACCTCCCAAGCCTTCTCGGCATAGGGACGGGTGGCCAGGGTCTGCTCCTGGGCGCGTCTCATCTTGGAAGCAGCCACCATCTGCATAGCCCGGGTTACCTGCCCGATGTTCCTGACGCTCTTTATCCGTCGTTTGATCTCACGTGTAGTAGCCAGAGCCCCCTCCTACAAAGATAGCCTGCCCTTGAACCCCCTTATGGCCTCTCGGAGTTTAGAAGCCGTCTCCTCGGAAAGGTCTTTCTCTTGGGCGATGATCTCCCCGATCTCCGGGTGCTTCTCCTCTATAAAGTGGTGGAAAGCCTCCTCCCAATCCCTCGCCTTTTCGATGGGCACATCATCCAGGAAGCCGTTGGTCACGGCGTAGATAATCATAACCTGTTTTTCCAAGGGCATGGGAGCGTATTGAGGTTGCTTTAATATCTCGGTGATCCGTTGTCCTCTCTCCAGTTGATCTCGGGTGGCCTTATCCAGTTCCGAGCCGAACTGGGCGAAGGCGGCCAGTTCCCGGAATTGAGCCAGTTCCAAGCGGAGTTTTCCCGCCACCTTTCTCATAGCCCAAGTCTGGGCTTTGCCCCCCACACGGGAGACGGAAAGCCCCACGTTTACCGCCGGCCGGATGCCAGCGTAGAAGAGGTCGCTCTCCAGATATATCTGGCCGTCGGTAATGGAGATGACATTGGTGGGGATATAGGTGGATATATCGGCCGCCTGGGTCTCGATGATGGGGAGGGCGGTGAGGGAGCCGCTGCCGTAGTCGGGGTGGAGTTTGGCCGCCCGTTCCAAGAGGCGCGAATGGAGGTAGAAGATGTCGCCGGGGTAAGCCTCCCTTCCCGGAGGACGGCGCAGGAGTAGGGAGACCTCGCGATAGGCCCAGGCGTGCTTAGTGAGGTCATCGTAGACGATGAGGGCATCTTTCCCTCTCTCCATGAACTCTTCCCCCATAGCGCAGCCAGCGTAGGGAGCCAAGTATTTAAGGGCGGCAGGGTCGGAGGCTGTGGCCGCTACCACGATGGTGTGATCCATAGCCCCGTACTCCTCTAGGGTGGCGATCACCCGGGCCACGCTGGCCCTTTTCTGGCCGATGGCTACATAGATGCAGATCATGTCGCCCTTCTTCTGATTGACGATAGTATCGATGGCTAGGGCGGTTTTACCGGTCTGCCGGTCGCCGATAATCAATTCCCGCTGGCCGCGGCCGATGGGGAACATGGAGTCGATGGCCTTTATTCCCGTCTGGACGGGCGTATCCACCTCCTTGCGAAGGACCACGTTGGGGGCGATCCTCTCTACTGGGCGGAACTTCTCGGTCTCGATGGGGCCTTTGCCGTCGATGGGCTGGCCCAGAGGGTTGACCACCCGTCCTATCAGGGCGTCGCCCACGGGGACCGAGGCTATGCGCCCTGTGCACTTAACTAGATCGCCCTCCTCGATATCGGTGTAGTCGCCCATGACGATCACACCGACCTCGTCTTTCTCCAGGTTAAAGACGATCCCCATGACCCCGTTCTCGAACTCCACCAGTTCCGAGGACATCGCTCCTGGCAGGCCATGAAGGCGGGCGATGCCATCACCTACCTCTATGACCGTCCCCACATCTACGGCGGTGATGGGAGCCTCAAAGGCCTCTATCTGCCGTTTGAGAGTGGCGGTTATATCTTTGGTTCGTAAAACCACTTTTCCACCTCCGACTCATAACATCGGGCAGTGACGTTATCGCTTGGGGATAAGAGAGCGCTTCAGCGCGGCCAGTTTGCCAGCCACACTGCCATCGATTACCTTATCGCCCACGCGGATGAAGACGCCACCCAGTATAGTAGGGTCAACCTCCCAACGGAAGGCTAGTCGGTCGCCGAAGCGATTTTCCAGTTTTTTGCGCAAGGCTATGCGCTCCTTCTCGGTCAGCGGGATGGCACTTTTCACCACCGCGACCTCTCTCCCTTCCCTCTCTTCTCTTGTGACGCGAGCGAGTTGAGAGGCTAGAGTATCGAGCGCTTCGATCTGATCTTCAGGGATGACGCCTTCTTCTTGGAGCCTGTGGCTGAGTGCCTTTAGGCCGTTTGCCCACTCGCTCTTCGCTGGACGGGGAGCCATGGATACCCCCTACTCTAGGTCACCGGCTTCTGCCAGGAACTCCTTGATCAAACGCCGGTGTTCTCTCTCATCTAGGGATCGATCGATCACCTTAGAAGCCGCTGCAATGGCTAACTCCACCACCTGTTCCTGAAGATCGATCATCGCTTGTCGCCTTTCATGCTCTATCTCCGCCCTGGCTTGTTCTAGGATGCGGCGTGCCTCTTCTCGGGCCTCGGCCACGATCTTCTCCCGCTCCTCTTCACTGATCCGGCTGGCCTGAGCGATAGCCTCCTCCGTTTTGCGTTGGGCTCCCTCCAACTCCTTTTGATGCTTCTCCCGCTCGGCTGCCGCCTCCTCTTTAACCTTTTCTGCGTACTGGAGGCTCTCCTTTATCTTCTCCCGTCGTTCTTGGAGCATCTTGAGGATAGGCTTGTAGAGGAGGAAGCGGAGGACGAGAAGAAGGAGAAGGAAATTGACTATTTGGGAGATGAGAAGGTAAGGATCGATCCCCAGCGCTTCCATATGGCTATCCTCCTTTCTTCTCAGATGCCGCCGGCCACGAAAATGAGCATCATAGCCACCACCAAGGCGTAGATGGCGATAGCCTCAGCGAAGGCGATGCCGATGAACATATTAATCTGGATCTGCCCCGCGGCTTCTGGGTTGCGCCCGATCGACTGGAGGGCTCCCATAGCCAATAGGCCAATGCCTAATCCCGGGCCTATCGCTCCGAAGCCGATGGCTAGACCCGCGGCCAAGAGCCTCGCTGCCTCAGGTGTCACTTTTTACCTCCTTGTCGTTGGTGATTTTTGCCTTCTCCCGCCTGATCGCCAAGAGTAGCCTGTTGACGGCTACTCATGGATCAAAGTAGCCATAGTCATAAAGGCCAAGGTGAGCACGGCGAAGATGAAGGCTTGGATGAGACCTACGAAAAGTTCTAACCCCAAAAAGGCCGGCGTCCCTAGATAGGGCAAGAGAAAGCCGATCACTAAGAGCACCACTTCGCCGGCGAAGATGTTGCCGAAGAGTCGGAAGGAGAAGGAGATTATCTTGGCAACCTCGCTTATCAGTTCCAAGAGGCCCACAAAGGGGTCGATGATGGCCCGACGGAAGAGTTCCATGATGAGGTCCATGGTCTCCAGTTTTTCCTCCCCTGCAAGGAGAGCGGGAAGGGTGAAGAGGCCTCTAAAGTTGAAGAATTTGGAGGTATACCTTAAGGTGCCAAGGGCGCGGATGCCGTAGTATTGGGTAGCGAGTACGGAAACAAGAGCCAGGCCCACGGTCATATTTAGGTCGGTGCTGGGAGAGCGGAGGAAGGGGACGATGACCGTTTCTCCATGATGGATCTCTTTGATGCCCATGGCCGCCAACCCTGGTATCAGCCCCAAGTAGTTGGAGACGAGGACGAAGATGAAGATGGTGGCCACCCAGGGAAAGAACTTAGGCGCTCTCTTCTCCCCAGCCACGCTAACCACCAAGCCGTAAACGGCATCCACAGCCATCTCCGCGAAGTTCTGAACCCCCCTGGGGATCAGTTCCATCTTCCTGGTAGCGAAGAAGGAGAAGGTGATGAGGAGTATGCTGGCCAAGAGGGCAGCCACAAGGCTATTGGTGATGGGGAGAGGAAAGCCAGGGATGGGGATGACCGCTAACTTCTCTGGGGCTATCTGTATAGCGGGGAGTTGGAATCGCAAGTTGGGCCTAAAGCCAGGGTTGCACAACGGCAGCGCTCCTATGACGCAGAGAGAGCAGAGGAAGAGGGCACTTAGAAGACAACCTATACCGTACTTTTTGGTCTTGGGGCCCACTAGGAACCTCCTAGAGTCTAGTGCGCGGGGCGACCAACCCGTAGACGATAAAGGTACTTAAAAATATCCCCGGCACCATGAATAGTAATAATGCCCAGGGCGAGGTGCCTAATCTCCGGTCGATCCAGAGTCCCAGGCCCAGGGAGCCCAGGACGGAACAAGAGACCAGACAGCCGAGTTGAGCGACGAAAGCGATAGTGGAGATAGGCTTTCTCATGCTCTCGCCTTAAAGAGCCAGAAAAATTATACCATAGTCTGGGAGGGAATCAACCCAGGGGCCTCGCTTCTCTCTCACGATGGGCCTCTATGGACGAGGACAGATGTTCCCTCCTTTACCTCTTTGAAGATGGTAGCCTCGCCGATGAGGCGGCCGAAGACGGTGACTGGGCTGGCAGGGCGGATCTCGTGGCCGCGGCTTTTGGGGGTGGAGCCGAAGAAGATGCAGAAGGCTCTCCCCGGAGCCCAGTATCCCAAATCTCCCATTTCCACCACCTCCTGTCCCTGCTCCGTCTCCAAAGTCACGGGTATGGAGAAGTAGACCTCCTCCCCCCACCTATTGGCTTGTCCCTCGAAGGGCAAGGCCTCCCAGATGGCTTGAGCCGTCTTCGTCTCGTTCAGTTCGGCTTGAGCCGTGACATCTCCGGCCACGATTTCAATCAGTTTCATTTTGTTCAGTCCTTTATGAAGCCCAGGGGCGGCTTGCGTTTCTCGACCTTCACGCTGAAGGATTGATAGTCCTCACGGATTTCAGGTGGGCCGCCATGTCCTGGGTACCAATGCGTCGTCAGTTTGATAGTGTCAGCGTCAACAAGATGGTCCGGGGGAACAGTCTGTGCGAGAAAATATTCTACTGCCTTGGCAGCGACCTTCATATGGTCAGTCACTTCGAGAGAGACCCACCCCGGTTCTTTGGGGAGAAGTGAAGCAATACCCACTTGAAGAAAACGGGTTTCCTCCCGCGAGGTCACTTTGAATAGGTAAGTAACATTGTATCCTTTTGCTTCAGGGTGAGTTGTGTACATTGCGTCTGAAGGTCGCCATCCGATGTATTCAACCTGGTAAGTAGTCATTGCCGTCCTCCTGTAGGGGGAATTCTATCCCGTCAGATGTATCTTATCACCTCGCTCACTGGCATCCTCTCCAGGGGTTGGGGCTCCTGGGTGGGGAGGCCGAGGGGGATGACCATCACCAGTTGTTGTTCCTTGGGGATTTCCAGTATCTGGCGCAATTCGTCTTCGATTACTAGAGGCGAGTCCATAACACAGGCTCCATAACCTAGTTCGTGGGCCTTGAGGAGGAGGTTTTGGACCGCCATAGCCACGCTCTTTTCCACGGTGCGGATCAATATCGCCTCCAGGCTGGGGCCGCCCAGTTCTTTCACCTTGGCCATTAGGGCGTACTCATCTAAGCCGAAGTGGCTTATATTGTACCGCTCCGTGCAGACCACGATGACCGCCGAGGCCTCTCCGAAGAAGCCGCCGTATGTGCGCATAAAGCGACAGAAGGCGGCCACCCTCTTCTCCCCCGCCTCATAGGCTCGCCGGGAGAGTTCTTGGAACTTGTCGAAGACCGCCTGGGCCATCTGGGCTATCAACTGCGGTTGGGTAACTATGATGAAGCGCCAGGGCTGCACATTAGTACTTGAGGGGGCCCAAGTAGCAGCCTCTATCATGGCTTCAAGATCCTCTTTGGGGATGACTGCGTCCTTCTTATATCTGCGGATGCTTCGCCGTCCCTTTATAGCCTCATCCAGTTCCATCTTCTTCCTCCCCTTTTATGCCTACTATAACACGCACCCTGCTTCGCTCGTTCCTCTCTTCCTCTTGTTGCAGTTTGAGCCCACTCCCACCTAGGGCCTCACATAGATGGATTGGGGAACCATCGCCGCTGGTAACCTCCAGAGCCCAGTTGAGAAAACGAGACCAGAGGTCTCGTCCCAAATGCCGCCCCTCATCTATAACCACTAGATGCCCTCCGGGAGCGAGAAGTCGAACCATCTCCCTCTGAGCGCGGGGGTCGAGGATGAAAGAAGAGGGGAAGGTATAGACCAAGGAATCGAAGGCTCCGTCTCGGAAGGGCATATCCTGGGCCCGAGCCTGGCAGAGGGGTGTTTTTACCCCTTTTCTTTTGGCGATCCTCAGCATGGCAAGGGAAAGTTCCACCCCGTAGCAGAGGTAACCTTGGTTATTCATATCTGAGAGGAGGTCGCCCGTGCCGAAGCCGATCTCTAAGATTCTCGGCCCTCGGAGGTGAGGGAGGGCGACCTGTTGCCACCGGTGCCACTCCCCTCTGGAGACGAGATGGCTTACCCTATCGTAAGCCCAGGCGAATTCGTTATAGAGCCTACAGAAGGCGAAGGCCAAGAAAGTTCGCCAAAAGTTTTGTAGCGTGAAGTAGACCTCCTTTATGAACTGTGGAACCTTTGAGGTTCCGCCTGGCTCCATTCTACTTGCCCTCTCTCCCCTGTCAAGGCGGAGGTTGTGGGGCTTTAGCGGGGGTGATATAATTTAGAGGAGATGGGAAAGAGCGAGAAGGTTGTAGTGGCCATGAGTGGGGGCGTAGACAGTTCTATGGCTGCGGCCCTGCTCAGAGATGAAGGGTATGAGATTATAGGGGTGATGATGCGCCTCTGGGCACCGGAGGGGGTGACCAACCGGTGCTGCTCTCCGGAGGCTGCGGAGGAGGCTCGCCGCGTCTGTCAGATCCTAGGGGTCCCTTTCTACCTCCTTAACTTCGAGGAGGAGTTCAAGCGGTATGTGGTCGACTACTTCGAGCGGGAGTATGCAGGAGGACGGACCCCTAACCCTTGCTTGGAGTGCAACCGACACCTCAAGTTCGGCCTCCTTTTCAGAAAGGCCTTGGCCCTAGGGGCGGCTTACCTGGCCACCGGCCATTACGTACGACTGGTACAGACCAACGGCCGGTATCAACTCCTCAAGGGGGTAGATAGGGCCAAGGATCAATCCTACGCTCTATATATGTTGGGTCAGGGGGAGTTGGCTCGTCTTTTGTTCCCTCTGGGGGAGTATACTAAGGCGGAGGTGCGTTCTTTGGCCCGAAAGACGCGACTCCCCATAGCCGAAAAGGCCGAGAGCCAGGAACTATGCTTCGTCCCCAAGGCGGGTTATGGCCGATTCTTGCGAGATCATATAGGCTTGAAGCCACAGCCAGGGCCTATCGTGGATTTAGCGGGTAATACCCTCGGCGAGCATAAAGGGTTGTCTTACTATACCGTAGGGCAGCGTCGAGGGTTAGGGATAGCGGCTCCCGAACCGCTCTATGTCTTGCATATCGAACTGGAGCGGAACGCCCTGGTAGTGGGCCGGGCTTCTGACCTGAAACGGCAAGGGCTACTGGCTAGAGATACAACTTACGTGGCGGGAGAGGTGCCTCTAGGGCCGATGGAAGTAACCGCCAAGATCCGATATAAGGCCAAGGAGGCCAAGGCTCTCCTCGTTCCACTGGAGGGTGGAGGCGCCAAACTAACTTTTTTGGACCCCCAGAGGGGGGTGGCTCCTGGGCAGGGGGTGGTCTTCTACCAAGGGGAAGCGGTCATAGGCGGCGGGATCATCGAGGCAGGGTTCTGAGATGTGCCCCCTTTTATCTCCCCCTCTTGCCTTTCTCCTCCTTTTAGCCAGCATAAACGCCCTTCTTTTCCACCTCCTTTGGGGGAAGAGGGTAAGGGAACTGCTTCTCTTTTGGGTAGCGGCGGTCATCGGTTTCACGGTTGGTCAACTGGCGGCAGAGGTTTTGGGCCTCTCTTTCTTCACCATCGGCCCCTTGCACCTGATAGAGGGGATTGTTGGCTCTTGGATTGGGCTTTTTGTTGCTAAGCGGCTGAAGGTATGATATAATTTTGAGAGGAAAAAATGGTCGCTACCCTCACCCTGGTGCGTGATATTGCCATCATCGTCCTGGCTTTGGAGTCGTTAGTCATCGGCTTTCTTCTCATCCTCCTGGCTATCCAGGTCAGGGGGCTGGCTAAGATGTTGGAGGAGGAGGTCAAACCTATTCTCGAGTCGGCCAATGAGACGGTGAGCACCGTGCGAGGTACTACCTCTTTCGTTAGCGATACCTTGATCGTCCCTTTGGTGAGGGCGGCGAGTTTCGCTACTGCATTGAGCAAGGTGATCGGGGCTTTAAGGCGAGGGCCGAGAAGAGGGTAGTGGTCTTAGATCATTGACAAAAGGAGGTCTGGAATGGCTGATAATTCTAAGGGGGGAGAGTTCCTGGCGGGCTTCATACTGGGCGGTTTAATCGGCGCGGCTATCGGCTTGCTACTCGCTCCCCAGCCCGGCGAGGAGACGAGAGCCCAACTGAGAGAGAGGGGTATCGAACTTAAGGCTCGAGCGGAGGAGATCTCGGCGGAGGCTCGCCGGAAGGCCGAGGAACTTGAGGCCAGGGGAAAGGTGGTCTTGGAGGAGCAGAAGGCCCGCTTGGAAGAGGCGATCGAGGAAGGGAAAGAGGCAGCCGCTCGGAAGAGAGAGGAACTGGTAACTAAGTTTGAGGAGGAGAAAGGGAAGAAGAAGGCCAAAGCCTGACCTTGATCCCATTCTATTGAGAAGGGGGACGAACGCCCCCCTTTTTATTTGAGGCTCCTTATGGCCGGGGGGAGGAGGGGCAAAAGATCGCCGGCCACCATCCCTGTCTCTCCCACTTCCTCCCGTGCCATCTCGCCAGCCAAGCCATGGAGGAAGACCCCCGCGATGGCCGCTTGGTAAGGAGGGAGTCCCTGGGCTAGGAAGCCCACGATAGCCCCGGCCAAGACATCGCCTGTGCCCGCGGTGGCTAGACCGGGGTTGGCGAAGGGGCTGAAGGTGAGCCGACCATCGGGTGTAGCCACCAGGGAGTGGGCTCCTTTGAGGACTACCACCTGTCCCCATTTTTGGGCCGCACTAACCACTGTTCCCACCCTATCTTTTTCTACTTCCTCCACTGAGAAGTCGAGGAGTCTAGCCATCTCTCCCGGGTGGGGGGTGAGAATAGCCGGTCCGGGGAGAGATTTCCACCATTCCGGCGCTTGGGCTAAGGCGTTTAGCCCATCGGCATCTATGACTAGGGGGGGTAGTTCCAAGGAAGTGAGTTCTTCTCTCTCCTCCCCGGTCATAAAGCCGATATGCCTCCTTACCCCAGCGGCGTGGAGCCCTAAGAGGCGATGGACGAAATCGACCGTTTGGTCTTCCCTCCCTAGACCAGGGCCTAGGAGTAAGGCGTCATAATCGGGTAGGCTCTCGGCCAGAAGGGGAAGCGCATCGGGGACCAGGGCGCCCAGATCATGGGGCAGGAGAAGGAAGGTCACCTCATGAAGTTTGGAGGCCAGGATAGGGTGCAGGTTCTCGGCAAGGGCGAGGGTAACTAGGCCTGTTCCCACCCTCGTCGCGGCAGCACTAGAGAGATAGGCTGCTCCTGTATAGTTGACCGAACCGGCCACGATAAGGGCCCTCCCGAAGGTCCCTTTGTGGGCGTTGAGGGGTCTGGGAGGGAGGATCTGGGCGACCATCTCCGCGGTGGCGAGATGGGTTTTTATCTCTTGGGCCAAAGATTCGGGTGTGCCGATGTCGGCCACCACCAATTCTCCTATGTAGGCTGCGCCGGGGAAGAGGAAGAGGCCTCTCTTGGGGAAAGCCAAGGTCACAGTGAGGTCGGCGGGGATCGTCGCTGGATCTACAGCCCCAGTATCGCAGTCGAGCCCAGTGGGGAGGTCGAGGGCTACGAGAAAGGCTGGCTTCTCCTTCAACCCTTCTCTAACGGTGTCCAGGAGCCCTTTTAGGGTTTCGGCGATGGGGCGCGAGGCCCCCGTACCTAATAGGGCATCGATTATGACCTGTGCCTTGCTAAGAAGGTGGCGAAGGCCGGAGAAGTCGGGGTCATCTTCGGCTCTGAGGAAGGGTATCTCCCTCTTTTGAGTGAGGGCAAAATTCTCATCCCCTCTGATTTTTCGTTTCCAGAGGTAGATAGTGACCTTTGCCCCTGCATCATGGAGGTGGCGGGCGGCCACCAGGCCGTCGCCTCCGTTATTCCCCGGGCCAACCAAGACCAGTACCTCTTGGCCTTCTATCTCTATGCGCCGTCTTACCTCTTCGGCCACGCTGCGCCCGGCGTTCTCCATCATGGTGGCGGTGGAGAGGCCAGAAGCGTTGGCCTTTTCGTCGATTTCGCGCATCTCTGAAGAGGTGACTACTTTCATGGAACCACTCCCATGGGGTTCTCTCTTTCGATTATATCACCCCCGTAGAGGTGATGCAATAATAAGAAGAGCCCACTGTGGGCTCTTATCCTTTGAGTGGGCCCGCCTGGATTCGAACCAGGGACCAACCGGTTATGAGCCGGTCGCTCTGCCCCTGAGCTACGGGCCCCTGGAGCGGGAGACGGGATTCGAACCCGCGCTCCTCTGCTTGGAAGGCAGATGCTTTACCAACTAAGCTACTCCCGCCCAAAGTCGGGGTGATAGGATTTGAACCTACGACCTCAGCGTCCCAAACGCTGCGCGCTACCACCTGCGCTACACCCCGCAAGATTAGTATAGCGCATTCGGCCTTTTTGGTCAAGGCGGAGGCTTAGGGGTGATGTCTTTGCTTTGAGCTATTCCCCCTCTTCACTCGCAAGCCTTGGACGCTCATGAGATCGGCACCCTGGAGTTCGGCCCTTTCGAGGGGTAGGAAGGTAAGGTCGTAACTAGATACTCTTTTGAGGGTTAGAACGGTAAGGGAGGGTAGTCTTCGCGGCTATCCGTTCGCTATCCTTGCCAAGGTATGTTATATTAGGGTCTATGGGATCATCTGGAAAGGCGGATCCATGGCCCAGGTAGCGGTGATCACGGATGGTGCGGCAGCCATGCCTCCTGATCTGGTGGTAGAGTATGATATCGCCATTGTCCCTTTCCAACTCATGTGGGAGGGAGAAACCCTCCGCGATGGTATAGATATAACCCCCACCCAGTTCTCTCGTCGCCTCAGGACGGCTAATAGTTTGCCCACCACTTCCCAGCCATTGGCTGGGGATTTTGTGCGCCTATATAGGGAGTTGAGCAAGGAGGCCGAGGCTATCGCCTCCATCCATGTGGCCAAGGAGTTTAGTGGGACCTACAATACCGCTCTCTTGGCCGCGAAGCAGGCGGCCACCGTCCCTACCGAGGTGGTAGATAGTCGAACAGCCACTATGGGGCAAGGCTTTCTTGTCCTGGAAGCGGCCCGTGCGGCAACGAGAGGAGCCTCCTTGTCAGAAGTAGTAGCCAGAGTGAAGAGCCTCATGCGTAAGGTGCATGTTCTCGCCACCTTGGATACCTTGGAGTATCTACGGCGGAGTGGTCGAGTTCCGACATTGAAAGCCTCCTTGGGATCCATGCTTAACGTTAAGCCTGTCTTTCATATGTATGATGGCCAGGCTCTATGCCCAAGTGCGAAGCAGGAAAAGAGCGGTCGAGATAATGGTCGAGGCTATACCTAAGACGGCGGAAAAGAGGGGTCTCCATATCGCTGTCCTCCATGCCGATGCCCCCGGTGAGGCTGAAGAGTTGAAAGGCCAGATCCTTTCTCGATTCGACCCCGCCGAGATCTATGTGGCTGAGTTCTCCCCAGTTATGGGTGCCCATATTGGCCCTGGCCTTTTGGGGATCACCTTCTATGTAGATGGATAGAGGTGGGGGGAGATGTTGAGCCTGGCCCTCCTCGGTGTTGACAAGAGCCTATTTTCTGACCGCCATAACCCATCTTGAGGTGCTGATGGACGTTGACACCTCCGGGCAAAGGACGGTCATCGACCGTTTTGAGAGCGGTATCTCGCCATATTGGGTGCGGTTCGCTGTGGGCCACGGGGAGATAGAAAGTGCGCCTGAGACGGTACTTTTCTCCCTAGAGGGGGCCAGGGCGGGAGAGCTCTCAGATGCAGAGATAAACGATCATCGCCACCATGCGCGGGGGAACTTCCCCTGGACTCCCCCCTTGAGAATGGAGGTAAGAGGCCGCTTCTCTCACCCCGCGGGGGAACTTTTGGGAACGGCGGGCTTCGGTTTTTGGAACGCCCCCTACGCTTGGGAAGGAGGGACAACGGTGCCCCCCAACTGGGTATGGTTCTTCTACGCCTCTCCTCCCTCCGAAGTCTCCCTAACCCCCGATCAGCCTGGATGCGGCTGGAAGGCAGCGATGCTCAATGGAGGCAAAGGGATGGGGCCACTCATGGGTCTGGTCGATCTGGTCACAAAGATACCTCTCACTAGCAAGATATTCCTACGCTTGGCCTACCGTACCCTGAGTATGGGCGACCGGCTCTTAGAGATAGATATGACGGGGTGGCATACCTACTCTCTCCATTGGCAGCGAGAGGTAGCCCTCTTCCAGGTAGATGGTAAGGAGGTCTATCGGGTAGCCAGCCCTCCTATGCTCCCTTTGGGTTTCGTGGCCTGGATCGATAACCAGTGGGCTTCTATGACCCTTGCTGGGGGGCTAGAGACAGGGTTGTTGGCTGTGCCCCACCGCCAATGGCTGGAGATCGACCATATTAGTATCGTTGCTGGCGAAAGATGATGAGGAGGGTAGAGGTTGAAGGTTGGAGATGGTCATCTTCTTGAGGTGAGGGGGTTGTCTTTTAGGTATCACAACCGGTCGGAGTACGCCATCAAGGATATATCGTTTCATATCGATAGGGGGGAGATACTTCTGATCGCGGGAGCGAGCGGTTGCGGGAAGACTACCCTTCTGCGTTGTATCAATGGGCTGATTCCCCGTAGTTACCGCGGCCATCTCGAGGGGGAGATCTATCTCCAGGGCCGTTCCATCGAAGGGATGAGCCTGAGGGAGATCTCCCAAATGGTGGGCACGGTGTTGCAGGATCCAGAGAGGCAGATCCTAGGAAGCAGGGTGGTTAACGAGGTGGCCTTCGGCCTGGAGAACCTGGCTCTGCCCCGAGAGGAGATCAAGGCCCGGGCGGATGAGGCTCTCGCCCATCTGGAGATAGACCACCTCAGAGAGAGGGAGACCTTCTACCTCTCGGGAGGGGAGAAACAGAAGGTGGCGGTGGCGGGAACTTTGGCCATGCGTCCCTCCCTCCTCCTCCTCGATGAGCCTTTGGCCAGCCTCGACCCCGCCAGTGCCCAAGAGGCTCTGCGGCTTATCCGTCGGTTGGCTGACGAGGGGACGGCCATCCTCCTGGTCGAACATCGAGTGGAGGATGTGCTTCGCATCGCCCCTGATACCGCGCTCTTCATGGTGGAGGGGGAGGTTCGCTACTTTGGCCCCCTCGCGGGGTTGGAGGAGGTGGTAGACTACCACGAGGTGAAACTACCAGCCCCGATGATCATGGAGAAGGCGACCTACGATGGAAAGGTTCCTGACGTTTTGGCCCGCTTCCTCCGCCCTTCGCCTGAGGGGAGGCGTCCCCTGGTGCGCTTTGAGGATGTTACCTTCGCCTACGACGAGGATAGCCCCCCTGCCCTACAAGAGGTCAATCTGACCATATACGAGGGCGATGTGATGGCCATCCTGGGCCCTAACGGAGCGGGGAAGACCACCTTAGTAAAACACGCTTTAGGGCTCTTAAAGCCGACCCGAGGACGGGTCTACGTGGAGGGGGTGGATACCAGGAGGATGAGCGTGGCTCAGGCAGCCAGGACCATAGGGTATGTCTTTCAAAGCCCCAGCCATATGCTCTTTGCGCCCGGGGTGAGGGAGGAGTTGGCCTTCGGCCCTCGGAATTTGGGTTTGGATGAGGCCGCCATCGAGGAAGGGGTGGCTCAGGCGGTTAAGATCCTGAACTTGACCGGTTTGGAGGGCTTTTCCCCTCTAGCCCTCAGTTTCGGGCAACAGAAGAGGGTCAGCATCGCCGCCATTTTGGCCATGGGCTCGAAGATATTGGCCATGGATGAGCCCACCGCGGGGCAGGATTACAAGAACTATATGTCCTTTATGGATTCTATTCTCGAACTGCCTGGCTTTGCCGCCATCCTCTTCATCACCCATGACCTCGATCTGGCTATCTGTTATGCTAACCGAGTGGTTTTGATGGATGAGGGGCGGATAGTGGCCGATGGGCCACCACAGGGGGTGCTCTCTCAACCCCATCTTCTGAGGGGGTGCCGTCTCCTGCCCACATCCCTTCTAGAGAGCAACCTCAAGATGCTCTCTAAGACAGGCCGCTTCATGCGGGCGGAACTTCTGGCCCAATTGGCTCGATCGGGAGCGTAAGGTCCCGTGCCGGGGGAGGGACACGGGCCATTATGCAAATATCGAAGGAGGTTTAAAGATGACTGGTACGGCAAAGAAGGCACTGACTTGGCTTGTAATCCTGGTCGTTTTCGTGGCTCTCATGTGGATTGCAAGCCTGCTCACCGGCCCGGAGGGGGTGAAACTCCAAGGCCTAGCCTGGTTCCTCTGGACCCTCATCGCGGCGGTGCTTATCTATATCGTCTATTTCGCCACTGCCGAGAGCGAGGCCTGGGTGGTGGGCACCCGACAGGTGGTCTATATGGCCATCGGCGCAGCCTTATATGGCGTCCTGACCTGGTGGGCTAATGCGGCTGCCCTACCCTCAGTGAGCCTGGTATCGCTCCGTCCCACCGTCTGCCTGCCCATCTTCTTTGGCTTCGTCTTCGGGCCGGTGGTAGGTTTCTTCACCGGGGCGGTGGGCAATATCTTGGGCGACTTCCTTACCGGTTGGGGAGTTTTCCCCGTTTGGGATATCGGCAATGGCTTGATGGGCATGGTGCCAGGCTTGGTTTTGCTCTTCGCCGATAAGAGGCGGAGCCTCAACTTCCTAACCATAGTTGTGGCTATCCTGGTCCTCATCGCCATGGCCATCGTCCTGATTAAGCCGGTGATCGCTCATCCCTGGACCGGCGAGGAGGTGAACTTCGGCCTTTGGGCTTGGCTCTTCCTCATCGGTGGGGTGGTGGTGATCGCGGGGCGCTTTCTCTTGGAGAGGGCAGGGCTCGATCTAGCCGCAGTCAATATCTGGGGGACCTTGGGGATCATCATCGGCATCGCCTTTGCTTCCATCGCCGATATCTGGATCAATGGCTATACCTTCTTCGTAGCCATGGTGGGTGAGTTCGCTCCCGCCGCGGGCTCCAATATCCTAAACGCCATGATCCTGACCCCCATACTCTTGGCAGCCTATCAGGCTGTGCAGGCGCGCGCGGGAAGGTAGGGGGATGTTAGTCGCCTGGAAGTACCGCAAACGGGATACTATCATTCAGAGGCTCGACCCCCGGGCTCGGATCATCTTCATGCTGGCTACGCTCTTCTCCATCATCCAGTTCTGGGACTTGCGGGTGAGCCTCCTCTTCTTGGCTTTGGCCCTTGCGCAGTTCTTCCTGGCGAAACTCACCTGGCGCGAGACAAGACGCGCCTGGTCCCTCATCAGCATCCTTATCGTGCTCATGACCATCTTGACCTTTTTGACCGGGAGAGGCGGGGTGGCCTCGGCCTATCATGCCGAACACCTCATTACCCGAGTGGGGCCTCTCTCCCTCCCCCTCTTTGGATGGCGGATCGGCATCGATATCACGGTAGAGAAGACCGTCTTCGCCTTCAGTCAGATGGTGCGCATGTTCGCCATCACCACCCTGGCCATCACCGTCCCCTATACCATAGACCCCGGCCTATACGGGGTGACCTTCCGTGGCCTGGGCCTGTCCGATAAGTTCGCCTATGCTATGGATCTGGCCTTCCGCTTCGTGCCCAGCCTTGGTCGTGATTTCTCCCTCACCCTAGATGCCCAGAGGGCTCGGGGGTATGAGGTAGAGAGGTTGGAAGGGGGCCTAGTGGCCCAGATCCGCAAGTTGGCCCCCTTGGTGGTGCCCGTAACTATCAACGCCATCGTTGGAGGCGAGGATATCATCGATGCCATGGACCTGCGCTGCTTCGGTATCGGGAAGCGTACCTGGTTACAGGAGTTGCGTTACAAGAGGGGTGATAAGATTCTCCTCGCTCTCAGCGTGATCCTCTTTCTCCTCTCCACCGCCGCAAGCATCGCCGGTTATGGCCGTTTGTGGGTGCCCTCTTGGCTACTTACCCTCACCTAATATCCTTTACTCAGAACATGCTCCTTCGAAGGGGAGTCAAACTCGGCTCCCCGTTTTGCTCTCTTCCCTTGACGGCGGGCTTGTAATGTTGTATCCTCGGATACAACATGAAAAGCCGAACACTGGTTGCTTTTCTTATTGTCTGGGTCTTTTCTTTTCTCCTGGCTCGTCTGCTTTCACCGTCTCCTGGACGGGCTTCTGACGGTTCAAACCTCCTCCAGAATCCGGGCTTCGAGGAGGGTAGCGAGGCTTGGTTACCCGACTCCCCGACCACCACTCAATTCATTACCGTTACGCAGCCTGTGCACTCTGGTGACTGGGCCGCTTCCCTAAACAAGATAGTGGGCGGTGGACTCATCTATATCTATCAAGACGTGCCAGTGGTAGGAGGTGGCTACTACACTCTGTCTGGCTGGGCTTATAATTATAAGGATAATCCTATCGAGGACTGGGCTATGCTACGCATCGAATGGCGGGACTCGTCAGGAGAGATAGCCCCTCCAGTCGATTCACTAAAGGTATACGATGACGAGGCCGGTTATCAGGAGCGTCGCATCCCATACAATGGTGGTGATGGTGTACAGGCGCCCGCTGCTGCCACCATTGCTCGCATAGAGTGTATGGCGTATGTCCACGATTCCGAGACCGCTGTCTTCTTCGATGAGTTCACCTTTGCCCTCTTGGCTTTGCCCACCCCCACATCTACTCCTACTTCCACACCGACCTTTACTCCCACCCCCACTCACACCCCCAGCCCCACTCCAACCGCTACTCCCACTTATACTCCTGTTCCTACCTTGGCCTCCCTCCTCATAAGCGAAGTCTTATATGATGGTGTGATTTTTCAAACCGAAGGGGATGAGTTCGTGGAGATCGCTAACCCCTTCGGGGAGGGTGTCGATCTGGCTCCCTATCGTTTGGGAGATGCGGAGAGCCCTGGCGGCAGTGAGGGGATGTACCGCTTTCCCGAAGGGGTGAGCATACCCCCAAGAGGGACATTAGTCATCGCTAAGGACGCGGGGGAGTTTTATGACCGGTTCGGCTTTTATCCCGATATGGAGTTTGAGGCTTCCCCTCGTGGCGCAGCGGTGCCGGATATGATCCGGGATACCTCTTGGGCCGGGGGAAATTGGGCCTTAAATAACGATGGGGATGAGGTGCTCCTCTTGGGCTCGGACTACCAGTTGGTCGATTCTGTGGCCTACGAGGCTGGGGATTCAACCGCCGCGGGGGTGAAAGGCACTGTTTCAGCCCCGGAGCCTCTCTCCTTCCAGAGGGTAGGGGAGGTAGACACCGACGACATGAACAACGATTTCCTGATCGGCGTGCCTAACCCTGGAACCGTCACGGGGTTACCCCCTGCTCCTCTCTCTCCTCCTGAGCCCATCCCCTTGTCTGGGGGGATGAACGCCTATTTTGGGGATCTCCACTCTCACACTACCTACTCCGATGGTAGCGGTCCCCCTCGGTATGCTTACGCGGTGGCTCGGGCCAACAGCCTTCACTTCCTGGGGCTATCGGACCATGCTTACATGCTGGATGAGGAGCGCTGGGAAAGGATGCAGGAGGAAGCCCAGTTGGCCACGGTAGAAGGGGCTTTTGTGGCTCTGGAAGGTTTTGAATGGACCCACGAGGAGGCGGGACATATCAACGTCTTTGCCAGCGAGGGGTTCATCTCTCCAGACGACCCAGAGGGGGACACTCTGGAGGAGTTCTATCTTTGGCTCGTCTCCCAATTTGGCGCTGTGGCCCAGTTCAATCATCCTGGCTCCGAGGGCGACTTTGAGGATTTCGCCTACAGCCCTCAGGCCGACGAAGTGATCCAACTCATAGAGGTGGGCAGGGGCATAGGCTCCGATTATCGGCGTTTCGAAAGGGAATATCTACGAAGCCTATACCGGGGCTGGAGGGTAGGGGTGACCAACAACTCCGATACCCATACTCTCAACTGGGGGGCGGAGACCCCCCACCGCACAGGGGTAGTTGCCCAGGCTTTGACTAGGGAGAGTATCCTGGCTGCTCTACGAGTGCGCTGTACCTTCGCCACCGAGGATTCCAACTTGGCCTTGGCTCTGAGAGTGGGGGAGAGTTGGATGGGGTCGGCTGTTCCCTACGCTGAAACCCTCTCCTTCACCGTCGAGGTAGTCGATTTGGATGGGGAGGGCGTGACCTTGACCCTTTTCGATGGAGATTTGGCGGTTGCCAGCCAAAGTTTCCCCGAGGCCGTATCCCATACCTGGGCGATAGAGGTGCCGGGGATGGTGGGCCATTTCTACCTTGTTAAAGCCGAGCAACCCGATGGGGATGTGGCCTATTCGAGCCCAATATGGGCGGAAGCGACAACTACCATCTTTCTGCCACTCGTCGAGAAAGCGTGGTCTCCCTAGGAGGCTTTCTGGGGGGAGACGACTGGTGCGGGAAGTCATCGGCTGCAAGGTGGCTCTGGGCCTTGACGCCCCTTTCGTTGTCACTCGGAGAGGTGCCGAAAGGGGCGCTTGCGCCGTTGTTTGGGGAGAGAGGCTAAGAGAGCGAGAAGTTGGGGTAGAACGTTTGTTATAGTACCAAAGTACTATGGACTTGTTCGACTGTTGAAGTATAATGAGTATGAAAAAAAGTTATGCCTGATTGTTAAGAAGCTATTCGCTTACTAAGGAGGGAGGAGGAGGTGGCACTTCAAAGAGTTACCGTTGCGATACCCGAGAACATTGTCGCTGCTACTGATGTACTCGTTCGAAAGGAGGGCCGGTCACGCAGCAGTATTCTAAGAGAGGCCATTGAGCAATACCTTCGAGACAGGGAAGAGAGAGACATGATTGCGGAATATGCCGAGGCCGCAGATCTCAATCTAGCGCTCGCTGAGGAGCACATAGAGGCGTTCAATGAAATCTGGGCCCCAGGTGTATGAGCCTGTCGTAGAACGCGGGGAAGTCTATTGGGCCGACTTAGGAAAGAGACGGGGCAGTGAGCAAGAGGGCAGACGCCCCGTCTTGATCATTCAAAACAACCTCGGAAACAAACACAGCCCGACGACAATTGTGGCTACTCTCACCGGTGAACTTGAGAAGAAGACTGAAAGGCTTCATGTGAGGGTCTCACCGGTAACTAGTGGGCTGCCCAGAGAAGGAATGGTGTTAACGGAACAGTTGGTCACCATCGATAAGACGCGGTTGGAGAAGAAAATTGGTAGATTGAGTGACGATGAGATGCGTAAGGTAGATATGGCTCTCCACAGAAGTCTAGCCCTACAATGAACAGCGTCCCACAAGGTGAAAGAGGATTGTCGAAAGCCCCTTCCACCTTCACCGGAAGGAGCTTTTGAATTATCCCCGAAATCTGGGGTAGGGTACCCACTATCTCTGCTTGATCAAGCCGTTTCCTGATCCACCCTCAAAACGAAAAGGGCAGCGGTCTTCACCGCCGCCGGGATCTTCCACCTCTGCTACGGATATTCACAGGATAGCATGGTTTCGATGGGCTGTCAAACCTCCACTAGGATCTCCGTTATTCGGCCTCGTACCTTGGAGGCCGCATCTTCCGTCTGCCGCCGGAGCTCCTCAAACTCCTCTTCCCTACCTGCTGCCACCATCCCTGTAGCAGAGTCGACCGAACCGAACCAGTTGTTAAAACCATCCATTAGCTCCTCATAGCGCTCCATCAATTCTCTGTCTTTAATGTGGCTCAACACCAAGTGAGCCCTCCGCTTTGTCATGTCAACTTCTCTTACCAATTCCAGCAGTTGATCATCCCACTCCTGCTCGGTTATTGCCAGCAGGATCGTATCGACAGCATCACTCACAATGTTTAATTCTCTCTCGTAGAGCTCTCGTCTACGGTCGGATCTTCGCTTTCGCTCCTCCTCAGCCCAAATCTCCTTCATCTGCCCCCGCCCAAAATGGTTATTCAGAATAGCCCCAAGCAGCGTGCCAACCACCCCTATAGATCCGCTGACCGCTACCAGGATGATATCTCCCCACTCCATCGTTACCTCCTTCCCCACCACTCCCTGAGCCCCTCACTAAGAATATCATCAAAAAGCGAGCAATACAATATTTGGCATAGCATAAGTCAGCAGATGGGGATGTGGCCTACTCCGCGCTTTGGGGTTCTTGATGCACAAAAGCCCCCTCCTGGGGAGAAGGGGGCCTTTCGGTTATCCCCCGAATAATATAAGATCGAAGATTGTAAGTGGGGGGTCTAATTACTCGACCTTATATACCTGGTCGTTTTCCCGCACCTTCTCTACAACCTTGAGCCCGATCGACTGCCCCTTGGTAGCCACCTCTACGTTCTGGTGCTCGATCTCCATAGAGTCGACCGTTTGCTCGAAATCACGGATACCACCCCTGATGCGGATGGTATCCCCCACCCTTATGGTGCTGGTGACCTCCACTACGGCCACGCCGATGCGGTTGTAGTAATGAGTTACCCTCCCCACTAACTTCTCGGCCACCTCTGACCTCCTTGTTTCATCTAAAAGGCCCTCTTCAGGGGGCAACGCTGTTTCGGCCTCCTCTGATTCGCTGGCCTTGGCCCAGGGGAGATCCGCCCGTCGTTCTCCCCTTCGCCGTTCCGCTTGCCGCCTATCTCCCTTTCTCCTTTCTTCCTCTCTTCTTTCCGCCTGCCGTCTCTCTCCCTTTCTCCTTTCCCCCTCTCTACGCTCCGCTTGGAGGCTCTCAGGGCCTTCTCCTAGCCTTCTTTCGGCCACTCGGCGTTCCTCTTGCCGTCTCTCTCCCACCCTCCGCTCCCCCTTACGCCTTTCGTCAACCCTCCGCTCTTCCTTTCTCCTCTCTATGCCCCAGGGGGGTTGTTGAGGTGTTTCCCGCTTCCCCTTCAGATCTTCATACGCTCGGAGGAGGTTTTCGAAGAGTTGGGCATTCTCGAGGGCGATGGCGGCATAATCGGCTAAGGCCACAAGGTTATCTAGATCGCTCTCTGGGAAAGGCCGGCCCGCATCCCTGTTGAAGAGGCAAAGGACAGCGATGACCTCGTTTCGTGCCACAAGGGGCACATATAAGAGGTGCTCCACAAGATGGCCCGTTTTCATCTCGCTCCACTCATGCTCCCGGGGACCTCTTCCCCTCTGTGGTTTGCCCATGCTGATCACCTGAGCGGCGACTCTATCTTCAACCTCCCTTTGAAAGGGACGAGCATACCTCTCCCCTTGGGCCTTTGCCGCCCTGATCTTGAATCTACCTTCTCCCTCCACCAGAAGGAGAGAGCCTTCATCGGCAGCAGCCAGGTAGATGGCCGCCTCCACGATGCGAGTGAGAACCTTTTCCATCTCCAGGACGGAGACGATAGATTTCCCGATAGCGTGAACATAGCCGGCCTTGCCGACCACTTTTCGAGGGGCGATCCTCTCTTCCCCTACTTCCTCTTCAAGGGTTCTCTTCCCCGGTGCCCCTTTCAGCGTCCCCTCGATGGCTCCCTTTACATCCTCTTCGGTGAAGGGCTTGAGGATGCAACTCCTCACCCCTTGATTGAGGGCTTCCTCTGCCAACTCCCGGGAGCCGTAGGAAGCGGTGATGATCACCGGTATGTCGGGCAACCTGGATTGGATGGTCCTATAGATGGCTAGAGTGGAGGCGGAGAGGAACTGGGTGGCCAGGATTATGAGGTCTGGGTTCTCCCATAAACCTTTGTGCAGACACTCCTCTGTGTCTTTGGCCACAAGCGTTTCGTAGCCGCTAGGCTTTAACACCTGGTCGAGGAGGAAAGCCAAACTATCCAACCGGTCATCGAGGATCAATATCCTTCTGACCATCTCCCAGCCTCTAAGAAGGCTTTGACCTTCAACTCATCTTATGAAAGAGAGATAGATTCTCTTAAAGTGATTATAACACCTTTGTGAAGCCTTGACAATAGCCATTTTCCGCCACAAACCAAGATATTGAGGTTCACGGCAGAGGGGTGGGAAAGGCAGAAGAGGCTTCGAAACCTGGTTGCTAGCCAGAGCCCTCTTTCCTACAGTGTCATACCAAGGGACAGGAGCAAAGGATAACAGATGACTCCACTATCTCGCTTGATATCAGGGTATGGAGAGGGTCTCGCAGTAGTAGAGGAAGGGAGAGAGGTTTTTGGGCTGCTACGGGGTACCCAGTTCCTCCACCGGGATATCTATGTACTTATCCCCTTCCTCGATGAGCATAATGGGGATATCGTCTCGGATGGGGTATTTGCGGCGGCACTGCTCGCTCTGGCAGACGAGCCAAGAACCTTTGACCAGTTCCACCTTCGTCTTGCAAGCGGGGCAGACGAGTATCTCCAGAAGATCCTTGCTGACCATTTCGCCTCCCTTCGGCAAATAGTATAACACACCTTTTTCCAACTACAACTTGCCTGCTAGATGACTATATGCTATACTTTCCAATCGAACCTAATAAGCACGTCTCCTGACTGGGCGGGGCGTGCCGGGGGAAGAGGTACGAGCGTTGCTTTTGCCGGGTTCCCGGCCAGGGGGAAGGGGACGGAAGTTTAAAACGAAAGGGGTTTAGTATGGTTGTAGCGACTATGAAGGAGCTATTGGAGGCCGGTGTCCATTTTGGGCATCGTACTAAGCGATGGCACCCTAAGATGCGGCCTTACATCTTCACGGAGCGTAACGGGATCCATATCATCGATTTGCAGCAAACCCTCTCCCGGTTGGAGGAAGCGTGTGGGAAGGTAAAGGAGGTGGCCAGCGAGGGGGGCACGATCCTCTTCGTAGGCACCAAGAAGCAGGCGCAGGAGAGTATCGCCTCGGCAGCCGTGAGTTGTGGCATGCCCTATGTGAATGAGCGTTGGCTAGGAGGGACGCTTACCAATTTCCGCACCATCCGCCAGCGTATCGATTACCTCCTCGGTCTGGAAGCCCGGTATGCCAGGGGAGATTTCGAGGGTTTGCCCAAGAAGGAGGCTTTGGCCATCGAGAGGGAGATCGCTGGCTTGAACCGGCGGCTGGGAGGGATAAAGGAGATGGTGCGCCTCCCGGATATGGTCTTTATCGTCGATGTTCGACGGGAGGATATCGCCGTCAAAGAGGCCCACCGGTTGGGGATCCCTATAGTGGCTGTGGTGGACACCAACTGCGATCCCGATCCCATCGATTTCGTCATCCCCGCCAATGACGACGCCATAAAGGCCATTAAACTCATCTGTGGCAAGATAGCAGGGGCTATCCAGGAGGGGAGGCAGGTTTGGGAATCGTTGCGCGCCGAGGAGGAGGTTGAGGCTCCCCTACCGGTTTATCTGTCCACCGTGGCTCAGGAGGCGACGGAGGTTACGGCTTCAGAAGTGGAATCTCAAGAAGTGGGGCCTGAAGAGGAAAGAGTGGAGTTCGAAGATGAGGAGGCGGGGTGGTAAGTAAGGAGATGGTGAAGGCGCTGCGAGAGCGCACTGGAGCCGGGGTTTTAGATTGCAAGAGGGCGTTGGAGGAGACAGGGGGTGACCTTGGGGAGGCGACGAGACTCCTCCGCCAAAGGGGCCTAGCCCTAGCGGCCAAGAAAGCGGGTCGCGTGGCTCAAGAGGGGTTAGTGGAGGCCTATGTCCACGCCGGAGGTCGGCTGGGGGCCCTCGTAGAGATCAATTGTGAGACCGATTTCGTGGCCCGGACTGAGGAGTTCCAGAGGTTAGCCCATGACTTGGCGATGCAGGTGGTGGCTTCCAACCCCCAGTACCTCCATCCCGAAGATATCCCCCCTGAGGTGGTAGAGGAAAAGAGGCGACTCTTTCTCTCCGAATTGGAGGGGCAAGATAAGCCAGAGCATATTCTAGAAAGGATCGTAGAAGGGAAGTTGGAGAGATATTACGACCAGGTTTGCCTTCTTAGACAACCTTTCATCAAAGATGAAGGGGTAACGGTGGAAGAGGTTATTACCGAGGGTATCGCCAAATTGGGGGAGAATATAGTGGTACGCCGTTTCGTGCGTTACGAATTGGGGGAGGGGTCTTGAGGAGGCGAGGTGGGTGAGGCGAAGTATAAACGGGTTCTCTTGAAACTGGGAGGCGAGGCGCTGGCTGGGCCTGGGGGATGGGGTATAGATCCTCAAAGGGCCGCAGAGGTGGCCGAGAAGATAAAGGGTGTGAAGGAGCAAGGAGTCCAGGTAGCCATCGTCCTCGGGGCGGGGAATATCTGGCGAGGCAAGGATGGCATGGCTCATGGGATGGAGCGGGCTACGGCCGATCATATGGGGATGCTGGCTACGGTGATGAACTCCTTAGCCTTGCAAGATGCTTTGGAGAGGACAGGGGTAACTACCAGGGTTCAGACGGCTATCGAGATGCGAGCCGTGGCCGAGCCCTATATCCGCCTACGAGCCATCCGCCATCTGGAGAAAGGGCGGGTGGTGATCCTAGGTGCGGGGACCGGCAACCCTTACTTTACTACCGATACTGCGGCTGCCCTGAGAGCTATGGAGATCGACGCCCAGGTCCTCATCAAGGCTACCAAGGTGGACGCCGTTTACGATGAGGATCCCCTCATAAACCCCGATGCACGGAGGTTGGAGCACCTGACTTATATCGAGGCCTTGAATCTGGGAGTGGGGATCTTGGATAGCACTGCCCTCTCGTTATGCATGGATAACGACCTCCCCCTCATCGTGGTGGGCTTGTGGGAGCCCCAAAGCCTGGAGAAAGCGGTGCTGGGCGAGAGGGTGGGGACCCTCATCGATCGTTCGGGAGGAGGCCCATGATCGACGACCTATTGAAGGAGACTGAGGCCCGAATGAAGAAGGCGGTGGAGGTCCTCCAGGGTGACTTGGCCACCATCAGGTCGGGGAGGGCCTCTCCGGCCCTCATAGAGAAATTGAGGGTCGACTATTATGGAACCCCTACCCCCCTCAATCAGTTGACGGCCATCTCCGTTCCCGAGCCTCGCCTCATGATCATAAGGCCCTATGACCCTACCTCTTTGCCTGAGATCGAGAGGGCGATTCTCAAGTCGGATCTGGGGTTGACCCCGGTCAACGATGGGAGGGTCATCCGTCTGCCTATCCCTCGTTTGACAGAGGAAAGAAGGCAGGAGTTGGTAAGGGTAGTAGGCCGTCGCGTAGAAGAAGCGCGGGTAGCCATCCGCAACTGTCGCCGCGATGGCCTACAGGATCTAAAGGAGATGGAGAAGGAGAAACTCATATCCGAAGATGAGCATTACCGGGCCCGGGAGGAGATGCAGAAGTTGACAGACAGATATGTGGAGCAGGTAGACGAGGTGGGGCGGGCCAAGGAAGAGGAGATCAAAGAGGTATAAGCGGTTTCTAATGGATAAGGAGCATCTGGTTACCATTCCCCAGCATGTGGGGATCATAATGGACGGGAACGGGCGATGGGCGCGGGAGCATGGTCTTCCTCGGCTGGAGGGCCATCGTGCCGGTACGGAGAATATCCGCCGGGTTCTGGAAGCGTGTAGCGAGTTCGGCATCAAGATCCTCACCATCTACGCCTTTTCCACAGAGAACTGGGGGCGTCCTCAGGCCGAGGTGCGAGGGTTGATGCGCATACTGGAGGAGGTTATCGATCGGGAGGTTGAGAACCTTCATAAGAACGGGGTTAAGTTGCTCCATATCGGTCGGCTGGAGGGGATCTCCCAGAGGTTGCAGCAGGCGGTGAGGAATGCTATCGAGTTGACTAAAGGGAACGATCGGCTGATATTGAATGTGGCTTTCAACTACGGTGGGCGGAGCGAGATCTTGGATGCGGTGCGACGGCTGACGGAAGATGGTATCTCTCCCCAGGAATTAAGCGAGGAACTCTTTGAACGGTATCTCTACACCGCTGGGTTACCTCCCCCCGACTTGATTATCCGCACCGGCGGGGAGATGCGGCTCAGCAACTTTTTGATCTGGCAGGCGGCCTACGCGGAATATTACTCTACGCCTACCTACTGGCCCGATTTCGATAAGGAGGAACTCTATAAGGCTCTTTTGGCCTACAGTCAGAGGGAGAGGAGGTTCGGGCTACTGAGGGAAGGGTAGATCTCATGCTTGCCAAGCGCGTCATCAGCGCCTTTGTCATGGGTCCCTTGATCTTGGGGTTCGTCTATCTGGGTGGGTTCTGGTATTGGGCGCTCTTGACAGTGGTGGCTATCCTGGCCGGGTACGAATATCTGCGCTTGGTCACTCAAAAGGGAGAGAGGGCAGACTACCCCTTGTCCGTGCTTCTTATCCTCCTTATTATGGTCGGGGCGCTGTACCCCTCTTGGGCCGTGATACGGGGCGGCATAACCTTGCTTCTGGTCTTCTCTCTCCTCTGGCAGATGGGGCGCCGGGGTGGAGATATCCCGGTGGTAGGTTGGGCCCTCAGCCTGGGAGGGGCCCTTTATCTGGGTTTCCTTTTGAGCCATTTCGTCTCTTTGCGGGCTCTCCCCAGAGGGTTAGAGTGGACGTTACTTGCTTTCTTTCCCGCTTGGGCCAACGATACAGGGGCCTATTTCGTGGGCCGCTGGATAGGAAAGCGCCCCTTCGCTCCTCGCATCAGCCCCAAGAAGACCTGGGAAGGGACCTTAGGGGGGTGGATAGCGGGGATAGCGGTAGGCAGCCTTATGGGAGCGGTCTTGAGGTTGCCGCTCCCCCACGCCCCTCTTTTGGGTCTGCTCATCAGCCTCGCGGCCACGGGAGGCGACCTTGTGGAGTCGATGTTCAAACGGTGGGCAGGGGTGAAAGACTCGGGGTGGCTGATCCCGGGCCATGGAGGGGTGCTGGATCGGATCGATAGCCTCCTCTTTTCGGTGGCCGCGGTCTATTATTATCTCGTCTGGGTGATAAAGGTCTGATGGAGCAATTAACGCTGGAGAGGGTCTTGGCCTTCGGCAACCTGATCCTCTCCTCTATCAATGTTATACTAGCCTTCTCCCTCCTGGTCTACATCCTCACCCATAACCTCCGCAATGCTGTGGCCCGCTCTTTCTCTTCCCTTTTGGCCTTCGTCACCATCATCCACGCCGCCGACGTCATACTCCTCAACGTGACCACCGCCTCGGCTAAGTTCTTCTGGCTGAAGTTTCAGTGGTTGGGGATAGCCTTCATCCCGGCCGCTTACCTCCATTTCTCCGATGCGCTCCTCCGAACCACAAACTCCTTCTCTCGCCTGCGGAGGGCTTTTGTCATCATAAGTTACCTTTTGGGGGGCCTTTTCTTCTCCCTCACCATCTTAACCCCTCTAGTGGTGTGGGATGGTGTGCACACCCTTTGGGTCACCTACTTCAGGGCCGGCCCCCTCTTCTGGGCCTTCGCCTTTTACTTCTTCTTAGTGACTGGCTGGGGGGTTCTTAACACCTTTCGAGCCCGCCACCGGACCCTCACCCCGGCTTCCCGACGGCGGATGACCTACCTGACTATCTCTTTCGTCGCTCCCGCCTTGGGCGCTTTTCCTTACCTTCTTTTGGCTAGCCTCCCCGCTCGCTTCTCTCCCACCTTCTTTCTCTCCTTAGCCCTAGTGGGGAGCGCAGGGATCGCGGTCATGACCGTGGTGATGGGGTACAGCGTGGCCTATCATGGGGTCTTGATGCCTGACCGGGTGGTGAAGCGGAGCCTAATAAACTACCTCCTCCGGGGCCCTCTAGTGGGAAGTTGCCTTCTCATCTTGATGCTGGTGATACCTCGGGTGGAAAGCATCCTGGGCCTTCCTCGAGATACGGTCCTCATCTTTGCTACGGTATTGGGTATCGTCCTCCTACAGGTCACTATCAGCGCCGCCAGGCCGCTTATCGACCTTCTGGCCTACCGCCGGGATAGGGCGGAGGTGGCTCGGATACGGGAGTTGGAGGATCGGCTCCTTACCACCACCGACCTGCAAGAACTCTTGCAAAATATCCTCACCGCTCTCTGCGACCTTTTGCGAGTTCGTACCGGTTTCGTGGTCACGCCTGGGGAAGATGGACTCCATTTGGAGGCCTTCTGTGGTCCTCGGAGGGGTGTCGATGCTTTCTTGGAGTCGAATAAAATCGGGTTGCTCGCCTTACCCCTTGGGGAAAGCCAGGGCTTTACGGATAAGGGAGGCCTTTGGCTCCTTCCCTTGCGCACGAAGTCGCGGGAGGGTACACTAGGGGTCCTGGGTGTAGAGGCCAGACAGGAGGAGTTGACGGAGAGGGAGGAGGAGACGGTACAGATGCTGGTTCATCAAGCGGAGTTGGCCCTGGAAGACCGGCAGTTGCAGCAAGGGGTCTTTGCGGTACTAGGCCAGATCGCGCCGGAGATCCAGTCGATCCAACGTTGGCGAAGCATGCCCCGTTATGTGGGTTCCGCCGTCTTCCCGCCGGAAGAGAGCCCCATCTACGCTCCCGATTTCAATAAGATAGTGAAAGAGGCCCTGGCTCACTATTGGGGAGGCCCCAAACTTCTAGAGAGCCCTCTCCTTAAGATGGGGATAGTGCAGAGGGCCCTCATGGAGAACGGATATGTTCCCACTAAGGCTCTCCGCTCGGTCCTGCGGGGGGCTATCGAGGCCCTGAAGCCCCCAGAGGAGGAAAGGAGCCTCACCGCCAGAGGATGGGTGCTCTATAATATCTTGGAGATGAAATTCATCCGCGGCTGGCGGATGAGGGATATCGCCCAACGCTTGGCCATGAGCGAGTCGGATCTCTACCGCAAACAGCGGGTGGCCATCGATGGTGTGGCCCAGGTTCTCATCGATATGGAGGAGAAGAATAGGTAGGAATGGCTAAAATCACCCTCCGTCAAGGGGATATCACCCGTGAGGAGACGGACGCGATAGTCAATGCGGCTAACAGTTCCCTCTGGATGGGAGGTGGGGTGGCGGGAGCCATCAAGCGGGTTGGCGGCAGGGAGATAGAGGAAGAGGCGGTGAAGAAGGGGCCTATCCCAGTGGGGGAGGCAGTGGTCACCAGAGCGGGGAGGTTATCTTGTAAATATGTGATCCACGCAGCGGTGATGGGGCCCGATCTCGTCACCGATGAGGAGAAGATCCAAGCGGCGACAAAAAACAGCCTCCTCCGAGCCGAGGAACTGGGGCTGAAGAGCATAGCCTTTCCCGCCTTAGGTACCGGGGTGGGTCGTTTCCCTTATGGAAAGGCCGCCGAGGCGATGGTTCAAGAGGTGCGTGAGCATCTAAAAAGAGGATCTTCCTTGGAGGAGGTGGTCTTCGTCCTCTATGGGGAGGAGGCGTATCAGGCTTTTGAACGAGAGGTGGAGAAAGTAGAGCCATAAAGGCGTGGCAGGAGGAAGCGGTGGGGCGTAGGGCCTTTATGAAGGGAGCGTTTTTGTTGGCGGGGCTGGTCGTTGTTCTCATCTGGTTTGGCCTGGCGATAGCGTTCATCGGGCCTGCAAACATAGCCAATGTGATGCCAATACTTTGGGAGATAGGCCACCCCGGTTTAGATTCAGAGGCCCTTGGGATAGTTTTGAATGGGAGCATAGCGACTCTAGAGATGGCGGTATTTGGCACCATCGGTGGCGTAGTTTTGGCTCTTCCCTTAGCCCTTGTAGCGATGGCTATGGGGAGGGCGGGCCGAATTCTCATGTGGCCTTTTGCCTACGGTCTCCAGGTCATACCAGCCCTGATCTTAGTGATCTTCACCACAATTATCTTCGGTATCGGCTTGCAGGCTGGGATCGCGGCCTTAGCGGTCTCTGGCGGGGGGAGTTTCGCTTGGTTCTTGATCCGAGATCTGGGAGCGAAGATAGGGAGAGCCTCTTCGGTAGAGACCCCTTCCCAAGGGAAGGGTGTCACCGATAAATTCCGAGTCGCTGGCCCACTCATCGCTAGGGCCATTACAGAGCAATGGCAGGCCAACATGCGAAATGCGGTGATTATCGGCTTCGTGGGAGGTGTGGGCCTTGGCGGGTTGTGGATGCAGTGGATCAGACTCCTGGAATATCATAAGGTGGGTACTACTATTTTGGCTATGATTGTCTTGATTGCACTAGCAGATGGTCTCGCTGCACTAGCGCGCTGGTTCACAACAACGAAGGCAAGGAGGTTTTAATGAGAAAGAATCTTCTTTTGATACTGGTCTTGCTTTTGGCCTTGATGGCGGGCTGTCAGCGGCCTAAGCCACAGATTATCCTCCCGGAGGCTACCGAGCCTGTGACTACCCCCACCACCGCTCCCCAAACGACGGCAACGCCACTACTTGCCTCTCCCACCCCTACAGCCACGCTAGTAGCGACCCCTACAGCCACGCTAGTGGCGGCCCCTACCCCTTCAGCCACCGCCATGCCACAGGTGACTGTCCATACCGTCTCCTTTGGAGAGACCCTCTTCTCCATTGCGCAGGCCTACGGGGTCACCGTGGAGGCCATCGCTGCCGCCAATGGGCTTACCTACCCCTACCTCATCTATGTGGGGCAGGAACTCGTTATCCCTGAGGTTGGGGAGGTGACGCCGGTCGCTGGTCAGGTGTACGTAGTGCAGTACGGCGATACCCTCTACTCAATCGCCAGCCGTTTCAATACTACGCCTGAAGCCATCGCGGCGGCCAATAACCTGCCCGACATGAACACCATTTATGTAGGACAGAGGCTGGTCATCCCCTAAGAGGAGAGGCACTTGGGGAAGAGGTGACTATCGCCGGTGAGCGGATATATTAGGGCCGACTGATAGGGTTGCGAAAGGAGATGGAACGATGAACAAGTTAGTCTTATCGGGAATTGTTTGCGTGGCTTTGGTGACCCTCACAGTTGCTTGTGGCCCAGCAGCGACACCAATGGCAATCCCCACGGATACCCCTAGCCCAGTGCCGCCCACCGCCACCCCAAGTCCGACGCTCGTCCCTACAAGCACGCCCCTGCCAACCCTCACACCGGTGCCGCCCACCCTCACTCCAAGTCCTCTGCTGCCTACTCTCACACCTACTCCTCTGCCGCCGACGGCGACACCAAAACCGCCAACGCCTATACCGACGGCCACTCCCACGCTTGAGCCCTGTTACATAGTCCCCATCCGCGGCTTCGGCAAGGTTTGGGACGAGAATCCTTCCGCGCGAGCCTATGTCGGTTGCCCATACTATAGCCGCGAAAAGGGCATGGACTTCATCGCGCAGAGGTTTCAACATGGGGTAATATTCTGGATGACAGGGCCGGACTATCCGACTTGGGAGCAGGGCTCTGCGTACGTCCTGTTCCGAGACAACGGCACCTTCATCCGAGTACCAGTCAGCTGGGGGACGGGTCAGCCAGCGCCCATACCCACGCCAACATCCCCTCCAACGGAGCCCTTCGAGCCTCTGGGCAACTTGGCCGAAGTGTGGCGGGAAGGGCCGGGTGTGAAGACGCGGCTTGGTTTGGCCGTAGAGGCCGAGAAGAGTGGTAATGGAGCCTGGCAGGAATTTTGGAGCGGATGGATGTTCTGGATCCCCTACAAACAAGGCACCCCTGATGATATGCCAGGTAAGCCATTCGAGCAGAGAGACCGCTGGATCTACGTCCTTGCCGACTATTGGCCGTATCCACCGGGAGGGGTAAGAAACGACTGGCTGGAATTCTTGGACACTTGGCAGGAGTAAGCGAACTTCAGGTGAGCATAGTGCGGCCTTTCTGCGCCTATCTTCCCCTCTAAGGCGAATACTACGAATAATGGCGAAGATTTCTCCGAGGGGAGGGTTACCCGACGAGAGGTGGTGGAGCAAAAAGGCTCCACGGCTATAGCAGCCCTCGACGAGGCAAAGGATCTCCTTTTGGTGCGCCACTACCGGAAGCCGACGGAGAAAGGGGTGTTTGGAGGAGGGTAAAACCACTACCGGTCTTCAGAGGCGATAGCGTCCTCTCATCAAGAAGGGAACAGGTATGAACCCGCGAGATTGTAAATATGGCCGAGAACACGAGTGGGTAAGGCCCGAGGGGGGGCTCGCCACCGTCGGGATCACCGATTATGCCCAAGGCCAGTTGGGCGATATAGTATATGTGGAGTTGCCTCCTCTGGGGGAGGTCTTGACCCAGTTTGAACCCTTCGGAGTAGTGGAGTCGGTGAAAGCGGCCTCGGACCTCTATGCGCCCCTCAGTGGGGAGGTGTTAGAGGTGAACGAGGAGTTGAGCGACCACCCCGAGTTCGTCAACGAGGAGCCCTACGGCAAGGGTTGGATGATAAAAGTCCAGCCTTCAGATACCTCCGAACTGGACAACCTCTTGACAGTCGAAGAGTACGAGGAGTACCTAGAAGGGCTGGAGTAGGAGAATAAGATGGAGATTGAGTTTAAGGAGGATTGGGGCTTCGTCGTCACGGTGAAGGGAGCGAAGCCCGGCTGCCGGGCTGGTCATAAGGTGGGCGACAGATTTGAGTTCGAGTACGGGACGCCCTTGGGGCTATGTGGAGAGGCTTTTTGCGCCATGTACCCCCTTATACATGCCCTGCGACTGGGCGCAGATCTGGTGACCTACGGTGAGGCGAAGGATCCAGATACCACAACTTTCACCTGTCCAGACCACGCCTGGGTGACCTTCGAGGTTCGGAGGGTGCGCAGGGGGTAAGAGATGGGCTACGTTCCCCATACCGAGGCTGATCGCCAAAGGATGCTCAAGGCCATAGGGGTCGATTCAGTGGACAGACTCTTCCAGATCGTCCCCGAGGAAAAGCGTTACCCCTCTCTTGATCTCCCGCCCGGCCTCTCGGAGATGGAGGTGGTGCGGCTCCTGCGAGGGTTGGCGGAAGAGAATGCGGATCTAGACCACCACCCGTGTTTCTTGGGTGCCGGGGCTTACCGTCATTTCATCCCTGCGGTGGTGGATCATATCTTGCGGCGAGGGGAGTTCTACACCGCCTATACCCCCTATCAACCGGAAGCCAGCCAAGGGACCCTGACCGCCATCTACGAATATCAAAGCATGATCTGCGACCTCACGGCCATGGATGTGGCTAATGCCTCCCTCTATGATGGGGCTTCAGCCCTGGCGGAGGCGGCCCTCATGGCCGCGCGTATAGCCCGCCGCGAGGAGTTAGTTGTAGCCCGGAACGTCCACCCAGCCTACCGCCAGGTGGTTCGAACCTATACTCAAGGGCTGGGGCTGCCCATAAGGGAGGTGGGGTACGACCGCTATGGCCGTGTGGACCTGGCTTCGGCAAGTGAGACCCTATCCTCCGGTTCCGCTTGTTTCATCGTCCAGCATCCCAACTTCTTCGGCTGTCTAGAGGATCTATCTTCGGCCAGCGAATTGGCCCATACGGTTGGCGCCCTTCTCGTGGCTTGCGTGGACCCCATCGCCCTGGGGCTTTTCCGCCCTCCAGGGGAAGAGGGAGCCGATCTGGTGGTGGGAGAGGGCCAGGCCTTGGGGAACCCTTTAAGTTTCGGAGGGCCGTATCTCGGCTTCTTGGCCTGTCGCCAGGAATATATGCGCCAACTTCCCGGACGTTTGGTGGGGATGGCTACCGATAGACAGGGGCGACGAGGGTTCGTCCTCACCCTCCAAGCCCGGGAGCAGCATATCCGCCGAGAGAAGGCCACTTCTAATATCTGCTCTAATGAGGCGTTAGTTGCTCTAGCGGCCACCGTCTATCTGGCGGCCATGGGGAAGCAAGGGCTGCGCCAGGTGGCGGAACTCTCTTTCCATAAGGCCCATTATGCGGCCCGTCAAATAGAGGGCCTTCCAGGGTTCGCGCTCCCCTTCGGCGACTTTTTTAAGGAGTTCATGGTGAAGACCCCTCTTCCTCCCGGGGAGGTGAACGCTAAATTGTGGGAGAGGGGTATCGTTGGCGGCTACGATTTGGGGCGCGATTACCCGGAATTGGCCGATGGGTTGCTCTTTTGCATGACGGAGATGAACCCCAAGGAGGAGATCGACGCCTTGGTCGGGGTACTGGGGGAGATAAGATGAGCGAACTCTTGATGATCCCTGGCCCTGTGGAGTTCGAGCCAGCGGTGCTCCAGGCTATGGCTACCAAGACCCCAAGCCATATCTCGCCTGACTTCATCGAGGTTTTCGGCCGCTCTTTGGAGAGACTGAGAGAGGTTTTCCTGACTAAAGGGGGGCAGCCCTTCGTGGTGGCTGGCTCGGGGACCCTGGCTATGGAGATGGCGGTGGCCAACCTCATCGAGCCTCAAGATAGGGTGTTACTCATGGATACCGGTTACTTCAGCCACCGCTTCGACTCCATCTGTGAGCGGTATGGCGCCCGTGTGACCCAGGCGGGAGGTAAATTGGGAGATGTCCCTTCCTTGGAAGAGGTGGAGAGGGGTCTCAGGGACGCAAAATATAAGTTGCTCCTGGTCACCCATGTCGATACTTCCACCGGGGTGCGAGTCGATGTGGCCGCTTTAGGAGGCCTGGCTCGACAGTATGGGGCTGTGAGCGTCGTTGACGGCGTCTGCGCCACGGGGGGCGAGGAGTTCCGTCAGGAGGAGTGGGGGGTCGATATCTGTCTCACCGCTTCTCAGAAGGCTTTGGGGGTACCGCCAGGCTTGGCTATCCTGATGGTTAGCCCCTTGGCTTTGGATTCTTTCCGGAAACGCCGTACCCCCGTGGCCAACTATTATGTCGATTTCGCCAATTGGCTCCCCGTCATGGAGGCGTATGAAGCCCGGAAAGCGAGTTATTTTGGCACCCCGCCTGTCAACCTTATATACGCCCTTTGGGAGAGCCTGGATGAGATCCTGAAAGAAGGGATGGAGGCCCGATTTCGACGCCATAGGCTCATAAGCGAGGCCTTCAAGGCGGCCATGACCGCTTTGGGGTTAAAGCAGGTGCCTGCTTTGGAGGTGGCAGCTCACACCATGAGCGCTATCTACTACCCGGAGGGGGTAGGTAATGAACTTTTAGGCGAGATAAGGGAGCGGGGCGTTGTCGTGGCTGGTGGCCTGCACCCTCAAATCAAAGAGCGTTATTTCAGAGTGGGACATATGGGCGGTGTCAGCAGTAACCATATATTGGCTACGGTAGGGGCCATCGAAGGGGCACTTTCGTCTTGCGGCTACAGGTTTGAGTTGGGTGCGGGGTTGGTTGCCGCTCAAAAGGTGTTAAAAGGGTTGTAGTATGGATGAGCCTCTGCTCTTCGAACTCAGTTCGCCGGGACGAATCAGTTTCTCCTTGCCGGAGTGCGATGTCCCCAAAACACCGCTACCAGAAGATCGGCTTCGGGACGACCTTCCCCTTCCCGAGGTGAGTGAGAGGGATTTGATTAGACATTTCACCCGTCTCTCCCAACTCAACTTTTCGGTAGACACAGGGTTCTACCCCCTAGGCTCTTGCACCATGAAATATAACCCCAAGGTCAACGAGGAGATGGCCTGCTTACCTGGATTTGCCCATATCCACCCCTATCAGGATGAGGGGTTAGTGCAAGGGGCTTTGCGATTGATGTACGAGTTGCAAGGGTATCTAGGGGAGATAGCGGGGCTACCGGCGGTAAGCCTCCAGCCGGCGGCGGGGGCCCATGGGGAGTTGACGGGGATGCTTATGGTGCGGGCCTACCATCAAAACCGCCATAATGGGGAGCGGAAAGTGGTCTTGGTCCCAGACTCGGCCCACGGCACCAATCCGGCTACGGCCGCTATGTGTGGCTACCGGGTGATGACCATCCCCTCCGATGGGCGAGGGAATATAGATGCGGGTATATTACGGGATAGGGCTGATGAGTCGGTAGCGGCTTTGATGTTCACCAACCCCAACACCCTGGGCCTCTTCGAGGAGCAGATCTTGGAAGTGGCGGAGATCATCCATGGCCTGGGAGGCCTCATCTACTGCGATGGGGCCAATATGAACGCCCTCTTAGGGATTGCCAAGCCAGGAGAGCTGGGGATGGATATCCTCCATTACAACCTACACAAGACCTTCAGCACCCCGCACGGCGGGGGAGGACCAGGGGCCGGGGCCACGGCGGTGAGGGAGGATCTGGCTCCCTTCTTACCCCTCCCCCTGGTGGCTAGGAGAGAGACGAATGGGGGAACGAGATACTATCTGGATTACGACCGTCCTTTATCCATCGGGAAGGCGGGTTCCTTCTATGGCAACTTCGGGGTGATGGTGAAGGCCTATGCCTATATCCGTTTCTTGGGTGGCGATGGCTTGCGAGAGGTAAGCGAATACGCGGTGCTCAATGCCAACTACCTTCTGAGCCAACTGAGGGGTTACTATTATCTCCCTTACGATAGGCCTTGCCTCCACGAATGTGTATTCTCCGGCAAATGGCAGGAGGAGATCGGCATCCGTACTCTAGATATCGCTAAGAGGCTCCTCGATTTCGGTTTCCACCCTCCAACTATCTATTTCCCCTTGATCGTGGAGGAAGCCCTCATGATCGAGCCCACCGAGACCGAGAGCCTGGAGACTTTGCAAGGCTTTCTAGCGGCCATGAGGGAGATCGTTCGGGAGGCGAAGGAGGAGCCAGATACCCTGCGATCGGCACCTCATAAGACGCCCGTTAGCCGTCTCGATGAGGTAACCGCCGCCCGCAGGCCCAACCTGAGGTGGAAAGGCGGGTTTGACAGAGGGGGGATTTCCTCCTAGAATATCGATAGTGAACCTTTATCCTCTCTACAATGTGTATATGTGGAGAGGGAAGCGTCCAAAGCGGGTGAGGGATGAATCAGGACGCCGAACTCGTTTCTAGAATCCGAGAAGGCGATTCGGAAGGGCTTGCGCTTCTCTACGAGAGGTACAAAAAGAGGCTTTTTCGTACCGCCCTGGCCATAACCGATGACCAAGGCGCTGCCGAGGAGATATTGCAGGATTGTTTCCTTAAAGCCTATCATTCTCTTTCTCGTGTCGATTGCTCGGCCCCCCTGGGGCCGTGGTTGCACCGCATTGTGGTGAATTTGAGTTACAATTGGGTGATGAAGCGACGTCCTTGGTTCGTCTCTGTGGAGGAGATGATAGATCGGCTGGTGGCGGCCCCCCAACTTTCACCGGAGCATGCTTATGAGAGGAAGGAGTTGCATCGGAGGCTGCACGAGACGATCAAATCTCTAAACATACATCACCGCCTGGTGGTGATACTCTTCTATCTCCAGGGCTTTAGTTTGACGGAGATAGCCTACATTCTGGAATGTCCTGTGGGTACGGTGAAGTCTCGACTCCACCATGCGCGGAAGATCCTGGAAAGGAAACTGGCTGAGGAAAAGGTGGCACCAAGGGAAGCGTACGATCTATCTTCGTTGTAGATCGGTGCGAGGGGTTTGATGGGTCACGAGGGCGATGAGTTCGATCTCTTCTTGAGTTGGGCTCTAAGGGAGTTTGTCCCTGATGAGGATCCTCCCCCTCGCCTTTGGGAGGCTATAGCGGCCAAAGTTGCACCTCGGGTTTCTTTGGGGGAAGTTAGGCCTTTGCCTTGGAGAAGAAGGGCTAGAGGGTGGCTAAGGGAGGCCCTCACCTTGGCTCAGGGGGTTCTTCTCTTCTTGCGCTTCCGCTTGAATGAAACACGGGTTTGGGCCGAGGAACAATCCACGCCAACCTCTGTGATGATCTCCACCTATGCCGCGCCCTGGCCTCTATATTCTTACCGGGAAGTGACGCTCCACTGGTGGTGGTCACGAACCCCCGCCCTTCGGTGAAGATTCGGGTGCAAAGGAGAGAAGTCTCGAACTGGCCCTTTTCATCTCTATCTTCGGTTCCGCTTGACAACTATTCTCACCATCCCATATAATTTTTGTATTATAACAACCGGGGTTCAAGCAAAGAGAGGGGCTACCATATAAGAGGAGGATGTCCAGTGGCTGTGATACTGGAAGTAGAAGATCTAAGGACCCAATTCTTCACCCAAGATGGGGTGGTTAACGCTGTAAACGGGATCTCCTATGTTTTGAACGAGGGCGAGACGCTGGGCATCGTGGGGGAGAGCGGCTGTGGCAAGAGCGTCTCGGTGCTCTCCATCATGCGCCTCATCCCCCAGCCCCCGGGGAAGATCGTAGGCGGCAAGGTGCTCTTCGATGGGAAGGATCTCTTGAAGATCAGCGAGGAAGAGATGCGTCGCGTCAGGGGCAATAAGATAGCCATGATCTTCCAAGATCCTATGACCTCCCTCAACCCGGTTCTGACGATCAACCAGCAAGTGAGCGAAGCGTTGATGCTCCATTTGGGGATGACTAAAGAACAGGCGCGGCAGCGAAGCATCGAACTGTTGGATACGGTAGGGATCCCGGAGGCGGAGGATCGCATCGACGATTACCCCCACCAGTTTAGCGGAGGGATGCGACAAAGGGTAATGATCGCCATGGCTCTCTCTTGCAACCCCACTATCCTCATCGCCGATGAGCCGACCACCGCTCTGGATGTTACTATCCAGGCTCAATTCATCGCTCTAGTGAAGCGACTGAAGGAAGAGTTCGGGATGGCGGTCATCTGGATCACCCATGACCTGGGGATCATCGCCGGCATAGCCCGGAGGGTGAAGGTGATGTACGCGGGCTTCTTCGTCGAGGCGGCGGGGGTGAAGGAGTTATATGGGGACCCTAGACACCCTTATACCGCCGGCCTTTTGGGCTCTGTCCCCCGGGTCGATGAGGTACGAGAGGAGAAATTAGCGACCATCGAGGGCCTGCCTCCCGATCTCATAGCCTTGCCGCCTGGTTGTCCCTACTATGCCCGTTGTCTCTATGGGCTCGATCGCTGCCAGGAGGAACGCCCTGCCCTCAGGGAGATAGTCCCAGGCCATGAGATCGCTTGCTGGGTAGATGTGACGAAAGGAGGGGTAGAGTGGTAGTCTCCTCGCAGGATCCCGGGGAAAAAGATGAGATCCTCATCGAGGTCAAAGGTTTGAAGATGTGGTTCCCCATCACCCAGGGTATCATTATTCAACGACATGCGGGGGATATTAAGGCTGTTGATGGGGTCACTTTCTTTATCCGCCGGGGAGAGACGTTAGGCCTGGTGGGGGAGAGCGGCTGTGGGAAGACGACCGTAGGCCGGTGTATCTTACAACTCTACCGACCCACAGCGGGGGAGGTCCTCTTTGAGGGGAAAGATCTCACCAAGATGAAGGGGGAGGAGTTGCGGCGCATGCGCCGGAGGATGCAGATGATCTTCCAGGACCCTTACGCTTCTCTGAACCCTCGCATGACGGTGGGAAGCATCATCGGCGAGCCTTTGGAGGTGCATAAGTTAGCGGGTAGAAAGGAGCGGAAAGAGAGGGTCCAGGAACTCCTCCTCGTGGTGAAGATGAACCCCTATTTCGTCAACCGTTATCCTCACGAGTTCAGCGGCGGGCAGAGACAGAGGATCGGCGTGGCTAGGGCCTTGGCTGTCAATCCGGATTTCATAGTCTGCGATGAGCCGATCTCCGCCTTGGATGTATCTATCCGGGCCCAGATCATTAACCTCCTGGAGGAACTTCAAGCGGAGTTCAACCTCACCTACCTTTTCATCTCCCACGATCTGAGCGTGGTACGCCATATAAGCGACCGAGTAGCGGTGATGTACCTGGGGAAGATCCTCGAACTCACCGATAGAGATGAACTTTACAGAAACCCTCTTAACCCCTATACTCAGGCTCTCCTTTCTGCTGTTCCCATCCCCGATCCCCTGGTGGAGGAGAAGAGGCACCGGATAATCCTTACCGGCGATGTGCCCAGCCCCGCCAACCCCCCCGTGGGCTGCAACTTCTCAACCCGTTGTCCAGTGGTGATGGATCTCTGCAAGGAGAAGGAGCCGGAGTTCAAAGACATAGGGGGAGAACACTGGGTGGCCTGTTGGCGCGTCTAGGGGCTTGACAACCTAAATAGTGTGTAATAAGATAGCGATGAACTTTTGGTGGCCTTTCTTTGTGTAACCTTTAGGAAGGCCATGCTCGATTTCACTTCGATGGAGAAGGAGGTTATATTGGGAAAGGGGGTGAGGGAGAGAGGCGATTACCAGATGAGGCAGGAACTACCACTATCTTAAGAGGAGGAGAGAGGAAAGATGTCTAACAGACTGCGCTGGGCGGGCATGGTGGGGTTTATGGCCCTCTTGGCCCTAGTGGTGGCATCGTGTGCTCCCGCGGCGGCACCGACCCCAGAGAGGATCGTGGAGACGGTAGAGGTGCCGGTGAAGGAGACGGTGGTAATAGAGGTCACCACCACGCCGGCGATCACCGAGTTCGAGTCTAGGTGCACCTATCAGGCCTACCGCATGGGCTGGGTGATGGACTACGCCGATGCCAACAATATCATCAACGAGGTCTTCAGCCCTAAATCCCCGTTCCAGTACACCTACTGGTGGGATGACACCTTCCTCGACTTGGTGGATCAGGCGCTGGTGGAGACGGATCCCGAGGCTCGGGCCGCCATCTGGCAGCAGGCCGAGAAGATCATGACTGAAGACCACGTCATGGTGGTGCCCATCTACCATTACGACCGCACCGGCCTGGTGAAGACGGGGATCAACTACGAGTATCCGCCCTTCGGTCAGGCCCACATCATGCTCTGGAGTTTCGAGGATCCGACCATCACCACTATGCGTGAGGGCCTGGGGGCCGACCCGCCCACCTTGGACATCAACCTGGCCACCGACACCACCTCCCACGCCGTCCTCAACCAGTTGATGGAGGGTCCCTATCGCTACCGGGCCGATGGCTCCATCGAGCCGGCGGGGGCCGAGAGTTACGAGGTTTCCGAGGATGGCTTGGTTTACACCATCCATCTGCGGGATGATGGTGTCTGGTCGGATGGTGAGCCGGTAACCGCTCAGCATTTCGTGGACGGGATAACGCGCTTGCTGAAGCCGGAGACGGCGGCCGAGTATGCCTACGTGATGTACCCCATCAAAGGGGCGGAGGATTTCAACACTGGCGTGACCGATGACCCTAGCACGCTGGGTCTGAGGGCGGTGGACGACCTCACCTTGGAGATCACCCTCAAGGAGAAGGCGGCCTTCTTCGACAGCATCTTGGCCTTCTTCACCATGTACCCTGTGCGCCTGGATGTGATCGAGGAATTCGGGGATGCCTGGACCGAGGCGGGCAACTTCGTGGGTAACGGGCCGTATATCCTCACCGAGTGGGCCCATGAGGATCACGTGACCATCGAGAAGAACCCCCTCTACCACGACGCTGACCAGGTGACTATCACCCGGGTGGAGTTCCCTATCATCTTCGAGTTGTCCACGATGCTAGCAGCCTACGAAGCGGGCGAGTTGGAGGTGAGTGCCTATCCTCCTGAGGAGTTGCCCAGGATCCTGGAGGACCCGGTCCTGAGCCAGGAGTTCGTCAGGCTGCCCTATCCGGGCACCTGGTACATCGGACTCAACACCAGGGGAGAGCACACCGACAACGTCCACATGCGCAGGGCCATCGCCTCGGCGATCGATAAGCGAGTCATCCTGGACGAGGTGCTGAACATGCCTTGGCGACTAGACGCCTGCGGCGTGATCCCACCCGAGATCCCGGGTTACCAGGGCTGCGGGAAGGTGGGCTATACCTTCGATGTTGACGCGGCCAAAGCGGAACTCCAGGCCTACATGGATGAGGCGGGCATCGCCGACCCCGATGAGATCGTCCTCGAGGCCTGGTTCAACCGAGAGGGGGCGAACCCGGATATCCTCGAGGCTGTTCAGGCCATGTTGGAGGAGAACCTGGGTATCCACGTCAAACTCTTTACCATGGAGTGGGGCGTCTACCTGGCCATACTGGATAAGTGCGAGGACCTGGGGCGGTAGTAGTAGCCATGTAGCCCTCATTATGAGGGCTACATGGCCTGGCATCATGGATATTATCCCTCATTTCTAGTTTGGAGCGGGGTTCGCGAGATGTTGAAGTTCATAGTCAATCGGGGTTTGTGGGCTATTCCGGTGCTCTTAATGGTCAGCATAGTGACTTTCACCGCTATGCAACTGGTGCCCGGAGGGCCTTTCACCGCTGGAGCGGGGGGGAGGCCTATACCGTCGGAGATCCGAGCCAACATGGAGGCCAAGTACGGCTTGGACCAGCCGGCTTGGAAGCAATATATAAACTATATGAGGAGGCTCATCTTTCATTTCGATTTCGGCCCCTCTTACCGTAGACAGGGGAGGACCATCAACCAGATCATGTTCGGCAACGATTTCTGGAGCGACCCCCTCCACGCGCCTGTATTGGTGTCGGCCCAGGTAGGGTTGGTCTCCCTCTTCATAGCGGTGGCCATAGGCATACCTTTGGGGATCATTTCCGCTCTGAAGCAGAACACCGCCATAGATTACATAGCCATGTTTTTCTCCATGTTGGGGGTCTCCGTCCCCAACTTCGTCTTGGGTCTCATCCTCATCCTGACCTTTGGCCTAGCCTTGGGGTTGCTCCCCCTCTACGGGTGGGGAGAGACGCCCCTACAGGTGATCATGCCGGCCATCACCCTGGGGACGTCGGGGACGGCTTTCATCGCCCGTCTCACTCGAGCCAGTATGTTGGAGACGATCCGGCAGGATTATATCCGCACCGCTCGGGCCAAGGGTTTAAGGGAGCGGGCGGTGGTAGTGGGCCACGCCGTAAAGAACTCCCTTATCCCCGTGACCACTATCCTGGGGCCCCTCACCGCGGCCTGGCTGACCGGCTCTTTCTTGGTGGAATGGGTCTTCTCTATCCCGGGGATAGGGAAGCACTTCGTCCTGAGCATCAGCGATAGAGATTACCTCCTCATCATGGGGGTTATCCTGGTTTACGCCGTGGCCTTGATCTTCTTCAACCTGGTGGTGGATATCAGTTACGCTTTCATAGATCCGCGTATTCGATACGAATAGGAAGGTGGGGAGATGACGGTGCGGGAGAGAGGTCGAGAGGTCGGAGGGCCACCGCCGGTCATACCGGTGGAGATGGAGTTGGCCCGCCCCTCGGTGAGCCTCTGGAGGGACGCTTGGAACCGGTTACTGAGAAACAGGATGGCGGTGGCCGGGGGGCTGTTCATCCTTCTGGTCGCTTTCGGGGCCCTCTTCGCCCCTTGGGTGGCTCCCTACAGTTACAAGGAGACCGATTACGCCAATAACCGCATAGGTCCCAAGTGGCCGGAGCATATCATGGGTACCGATAAGTTGGGGCGAGATGTGTTCAGCCGGGTCATCTGGGGGGGGCGGGTCTCCCTTACGGTAGGCGTAGTAGGCGCTTTGACCCAGTTTGTCATCGGGTTAACCTATGGCTCGATCTCCGGCTATTTGGGGGGTCGCCTCGATAACTATATGATGCGGTTTGTGGACGTGATGTACGCCTTTCCCACCCTCCTCTTCGTCATCCTCATCATGGTGGTCTTAGGGCCTGGTTTGGTCAATATCTTCATCGGCATAGGGGCTGTGGCCTGGATGGGGATGGCCCGTTTGGTGCGGGGGCAGTTTCTCTCTCTCAAGCAGAAGGATTTCGTTGAGGCCGCACGGATGATCGGTGCTCAGCCGCTGGGGATCATCAGCCGACATCTTCTGCCCAATAGCCTGGGCCCCGTTATTGTAGCCCTTACCCTGGGCATACCGGGCCTGATCCTAACGGAAGCGGTTTTGAGTTTTATCGGTCTGGGGGTACCCCCTCCCTTCCCCAGTTGGGGACAGATGGTCAACGAGGGATGGAGGGGGCTACGGGCTGTCCCTCATCTCACAGTCTTCCCCGGTTTGGCCATCACCCTCACCATGCTGGCTTTCAATTTCGTGGGCGATGGTCTGCGCGACGCCTTAGATCCGATGATGAGAGGGACGATGTAGTTGGAACTGGGCGAAGGGGTTGGGGATCCTTTGATCGATCTTAAGGTGAGAGGCGGGCGATGGGGGCCGCCTCTCTTTTTTGGAGAGATATGGGCAAGAGGAAAGGGCTTTTGACCTTGTTGCTCCTCCTGGGGGTCGTTTTAGGGGGGTGTGGTGGGCCTCGGGCCACGCCTCGCGCCTCCCCCGATTGGAGCAAGGGGCAGCCGGTAGGGATGAGCCCCCTCAACAACCCGGTAGCCATCCAGGCTGGCGAGGGAGTGGTCTATCTGACCTGGGTGGATGAGGAGCATCATCTCCACTGGGCCCAGTTAGATGAGGAGGGGCAGGTCGTAGCGGATAAGAGCCTCGATTTGCCCACTCGATCCTCTCAGAAGCCGAGCCTCCTTTTAGACTCCCAGGGGAGGCTCCACCTCTTTTGGATCGCCAGTAGGGAGGAAGGTCAGGGCCTCTACTACGTACAGTTAAACGGTTCAGGCGAGGTCGTCTCCGACCCTCTTCTCCTCTCCTTGCCGGGGATGAAGGTGGGTTATGTGGCCTCAGCTTTTAGTGGCCAAGGCCAGATCGAACTCTTCTGGTCTCAAGCCGTCTATGAGAGCCCTGGCGTATATAACCTGACTATCGATCCTGAGAGTTTGATGGCTTCGCCCAATCTCCTCATCGCCTCTCAAGGGATAGCCCCCACTTTGCAGGTGGACCAGGAGGGAACTTTCCACCTCTCTTGGCTTGAGGAGCCCACCTATGGTACGCGCCAGATATATTATGCCACCTTCGATCCAGTGAGGAGGCTCTTGGAAGAGGTTATAGGGCTCGCTGAGGTAACCCTCCGCGAGGGACAGATCATGGTCGGTCCAGTTCTGGGGCTCGATCTTAAAAATGGCTACATCTTTTGGTCTGTTGAGCAGAGGGGAAGGGCGGTGGGCGGCGATACCTTTTACGCCACTTTTCCTCTAGGAAGGCCTGCTGAAAGGGCGGTTATGGAATTGCGGCTACCCCCTATAGATAGGCCACGATACGAGCCCTATACGGGGGAATACGCTTACCATCTCTTGGCTTCCCAAGAAGCGGCTGTCTCGACCTTTTTGAGTCGGCCCTGGGTAGTAGATGGTCAGAGGTTGGAGTTGCCGGTGGCTCTTACCATAAACATTTCCACTAGGCTGGGGGAACATCTCCAGATCGCTATGCCCGTCTTCTCCCAAGGCCAGTTGAAAGGGTACCAGATCGTCACGGCCACAAAAAGGGCTTCCTTGACCCCCCATATCGTCGCCGACCCGAGGCTGGGTCTCCATCTGGCTTGGATCGACACCGCGGGTTTTGAAAGATACCAGGTCTTGTACGCTAGCACCTCGCCGGAGGTGAAGGAGGTGCTGAACAGGGTCACCTTGGCCGATGTGGTAGATAAAGGTGGGGATCTAATAATGGCTCTCTTCCTAGTCGTCGGTTTCACCCCGGTGCTCATAGCCTGGCTTGTTCTTCCCTTAACTTGGCTTCTGATTTTCTACCTCTTGACAGGGGAAGGCGAGTTGACGACCTTGGGAGCCTGGGTGGTCCTGGGCCTGGCTATGCTTATGCAACTTGTGGCTATGATCTTTATCACCCCCGGTGGACGAGGTCTCCTTCCCTTCTTGGCTATATCTATGCCCCAGGTAGCGCCGGTCTTCACCGGCCGGCTCTTTCCTATACTTTTCGCTATCCTGGCCTTAGGGGCGATGGCTTTTTACCTCAGGCGGACGAGATCTCGGTCGCTCTTTGGCGCTTTCTTCGTCTTCGCTTTCACCGCTGGCCTACTTCGTCTCTTCATCTTCGTCCTTACCTATATGGGGTACATCTAGCATCGCCTTTCGGGGGGTCGCTTACCCCGGCAGGGCGTTTGTGCGCGTAAGGAGGGATGATGGCTTTAGGAGGAAAGATCGACTTGGGACGTGTTCTTAGAGTGGAACCCTCCCGGGGCAGGATGGAGATCCGTCACCGTGGCCTTTTCATCCGGGGAGTCAGCGCGGAGGCGAAATACCGCGTACAGGGAAGAGAGAAAAGCCTCGGCTTCGGGGGGGATGTGGTCTATGGGGTGGGTGAGGATAGGGTTAGTCTCAGCACTAAGAACGAGGATCTGGAACTCACCTGGCAGGCCTCGGTAGAGAAGGGCGTCCGTTTACAATTGCGTCTCCTCAACATAGGCCAACAACCTCTGGAAGTGTTTGAACTTTCCCCTTTTCTCCTCTCCGGCGATCAAGGGAGGCTGAATCTAGGTTCCCCAAAGGGTTGGTCTTTCTACCAAAACGGTTGGCAGTCCTGGTCGCCCAGTTTCGCCCGTCACTTGGACAACGGTCACTATCTAACGCCCGGGACGGAGGAGTATCGCCTCCAGAATGAGCCTTACCCTTTGCCCCTTGCCCCCAAGACTCTAGTGAGCCATTGGATGACCGTGCTTTGCAACCGCACCTCCCGGCTTTCCCTTCTCCTGGGCTTCACCAGTGCCAGGGAGCAGATGGCCGAGATACGATTGGAGGTGGAGGGCCTCCGCTTTCGGCGTCTGGCGGCCACCGCCTATGCCGATGGGTTGCGCCTCTATCCCGGGGAGCGGATCTCCTCGGAGGAACTTCTGGCAAGAGGAGGCCGGGATCCCTTCTCTCTATTAGAAGGGTATGCCCAGGTTTTGGGGGAAAATATAGGGGCCCGAAAAGCGAAGGAGATACCTACCGGTTGGTGTTCTTGGTACTATTTCTACGGCGAGAACGGTGCCCGCGAGACTCTTGCTAACGTAAAAGGGGCTGGCGATTTGCCTCTAGATTATTTCGTCATCGACGATGGACACCAAGAGGAGATAGGAGATTGGCTAGTTACCGATGAGGGGAAGTTCCCTGAAGGGATGGAGCGGGTAAGGGAGGAGATAAAAGCCTCTGCTCGGGGGGCTGGTTTGTGGATAGCCCCTTTTGCTACGAGTTCCCGCTCGCGCCTCTACAAAAAGCACCCCGATTGGGTGCTCCAGGATGAGGGTGGTGATCCGGTCGTCGCTTGGCACCACTGGGCGGTTCCCATATATGCCTTGGATCTCACCCACCCAGAGGTGCAAAGATGGCTGAAAGAGTTGTTTCACGTCTTGAGCGATAATTGGGGTTACGATCTCTTCAAGGTCGACTTCCTTTACGCCGGGGCCCTGGAGGGCCGCCGTTACGACCCTCAGGTCACTCGGGCCCAGGCTTTCCGCCAGGGGTTAGAGATCATCCGGGAAGCGGTGGGCGATAAGTTCCTTTTGGGGTGTGGCGCTCCGTGGGGACCAGCAGTAGGGCTAGTGGATGGGATGCGTATCGGGCCCGATGTGGCGGTTCATTGGCAACCCCTATGGGGCGACCTATCTTCTCCCTCTGTTCGTAATGCGCTGTGCAACGTTATGGCTCGCTATTTTATGCATGGCTGGCTCTGGACGAATGACCCTGATTGTGTCTTGGTGCGCCCTCGAGGGGAGGAATCGAACCTGAAATTGAACGAGATGCGGACCTTGGTTTCAATAGTGGGTTTGGCGGGGGGGAGTGTTTTTTCGGGCGATGATCTACCATCTCTCGGTAGAGGGAGGCGCAAATACTTGAAGCGGATCCTCCCTCCCTATGGACGGACGGCCAAGCCCTGCGACCTCTTCGAGAAGGAGTTGCCCTCTATCTTCGCTCTTCCCATAGAGGCCGAATATGGCCGGTGGATGGTGGCTGCCTTTATCAACTGGGCCGATCGAACCGTAGAAACTGAGATCGATTTTGGCCAGGTGGGGCTCAAGCCCTCCAAGTTTTATCATGTCTATGATTTTTGGCCTAAAAGGTACTTGGGCGTGTTCCAGGAGAGGCTTACTATCCCTCGCCACCAGCCCCATGAGACGGCGCTTCTCCTCTTTAAGGAGGCCACAAGCCGGCCTCAGTTTCTGACCTCTACTTTCCACATCGCTCAGGGCGGGGTGGAGGTAAAAGTGGTGGAGTGGCAAGATGGGCGCCGCAGACAACCGAGGTTCATCTTGGAGTTGGTTAAGCCCGGGAGCCAGTTCGGGGAGTTGCTTTTCGCCGTGCCGGAGCCCTACCGGGCGGTGAGCGCGCTGGTGAACGGGCAACGTCGTAAAGTCTGCAAAGTCGCTCCCGAGGTGGTGGGCTTCGGCTTCACCTTGCAAGACCAGGCCCAGGTGGAACTCCATTTGAGACGCGTGTGACAACTCCATCGTTATGCGCCAGACTTCTGACTTTGCAGTAGGGGGGCAGGTAGCCAAAGTCAAGGCCATCCATCAAGCCCTCTTGGAGGGGTACGGGTCCCGCCGATGGCGAAGGAGGCTTGACCCCTTAAGTGAGTTGATCTACACTATCCTCTCTCAGAACACCTCCGACGTTAACCGGGATCGGGCTTATGAGCGGTTGAGGAAGAGGTTCCCCACCTGGGAGGGGGTGCGGGATGCTCAGGTGGAAGAGATCGCCGAGGCGATCAGGCCCGGCGGTCTAGCGAACATCAAAGCCCCGCGCATCAGAGATATCCTCAAGACCATCACCGAGCGGCAGGGGGAACTCTCTCTCGACTTCATTTGCCAGATGGAGGTAGAGGAGGCGAAAGAGTGGCTGGGCTCCCTTAGAGGGGTGGGGCCCAAGACCACGGCTTGTGTCCTCCTTTTCGGCTGCGGACGGCCAGCCTTCCCGGTAGATACCCATGTCTATCGGGTAAGCAAGCGGCTGGGGTTAATTAGCCGAAAGGCCTCCACCCCGGAGGCTCATAAGATCTTGGAAGATCTCTTATCTCCTCAGGATTACTATGCTTTTCATCTCAACCTGATCGCCCACGGCCACGAGGTGTGCCAAGCCCGACGCCCTCGCTGCGAGATATGCGTTCTTGCTCCCTCCTGCGATTATCTGCGAGGGGTGGGTGATTGGCGTTCCTAGGTGATGGAGAACTGGGAGCCCTCTGGGGTCTTGAAGATATCGATACGGACGGGGAAAGCCTCTTTTAACTCCTCGATATGGGTTATCACCAGGATGAGGGCGAAGTCATCCTGTATGGAGTTGATAGCCTCGATTAACCTCTCCCTCCCTATGGTGTCCTGGGTGCCAAACCCTTCGTCGATGATGAGGGTCTCCAGCCTGGCTCCGGCTCGACGGGCCAAGAGTTTGGAGAGGGCGATGCGGATGGCGAAATTGACCCGGAAAGCCTCCCCACCGCTGTAGAGTTCATAAGATCGAGCGCCCAGTTCATCGGAGATCTTGATCTCCAGAGTCTCTAGCGGCTCACCTTTTTTAGTAGTCCTTTGAGTCTCAAAACGGAGATGCATACGGCCGTCTGTCATGCGGCCAAGTAAGCGGTTAGCCTCTTCTTCCAGTTCTGGGAGGGCGCTTTCTATGATCATAGCCTGGACGCCTCTCTTGCCGAAGGCGACTTGCAGTTCCTCGTAGATCGTTTTCTCTTCGGCGGTCTCCCTCTCCTGAGCAACTTTCGCCTCCTTTTCTCTCTCCAGGCCTTGGCAGCGGTCTACTCTCTCTTGGGCGGCGCCGAGCGCTTGGCGGGCTTGACCTTCTTCCTCTTGAAGCCTTTGGACTAAGCACTCTTGCTCTTCAAGACCCTCCACCGCTTTTCTTAACCTCATAACCTCTTTCTCTAACGCCTCTCCCTTCGCCTTATTAGCAGCCAAGGTGTTTTGCCAGCGGATATGCGATTCTCTTGCTCGCTCCAAAGCCTCTTTGGTGGCTTCAACCCCTTGCCAGGCCCTCTCCAGTTCTTTCATCTCCGCTTCATAGTTAGCCAAGGAGGTGAGCCACCTTCGAACCTCTTCGTGGGCCTGGGGATCGTAGCCTAAACTCTTAATCTCATGCTCTACCGCTGCGAGAGATCCCTGTTCTGCCCTAGCATACTCCTTTTTCTCCAGCCGTTCCTCTAGGGCCTGAAGCCTCTCTTTCTCCCAAGCCAGGCTCTTCTCCGCCTCCTCGACCTGGATTAGCGCTTGGGAGGCCATATCGTTTTGGCTTTGGAAGGAAGGCCTCTTTTTAACCTCTCCCTCCAGAGCCCTTATCTCTCTTTGGAGGTCGTTCAACCGGCCCTCTAACTCTTCAACTCTCTTTTTGTTTTGGCGGTATAGTTCTCCCTTCTCTTGGCCTTGGGAACGGTACTTCTCTCCAATACGCCCTATCTCTACCTCGGTTAGATCTTGCTCGCAAAGTGGACATTTGGCCTCTGCCCCTGTGAGGAGATCCAATTTCTCCTTGAGGAGTTGCATGTCGGAGATCAACCCCTGGGTAGTGGTCTCGAGGCTAACGATCTCCTGGGATGTAGCCCGCTCCTCGGCCCGCTTCCCCTCCAGTTCCTCCTCTAAGAGGGCTAGCCTATCCAGTTCGCGACGAAGGGAGGCGAGTTCCTTCTCCAGGCTGGGTAGTCTTTCGGTTTGAGCCTGGAGTTGAACTATCCGTTCCAGAGAGAGCCCCCTTTCCAAGAGGAGAGCACTTCTAGCCTCGTCGATCTTCCTCTCCCGTTGGCTTCTCTCCTCGGTGAGTTTCGCTACCCTTGCCAGTTTACGGTTGAACGTTTCGTTGGCCTCCCGAGCGGCCACCAAGGAAGCGAACCCTTCCTTTATTCTCCTCTCTTGGGCCAGGATCTCCTCGTAACCTTTTAGGCGGTTCTCGGCCAGATCGATCTCTCGTCCTATCTGGGTTAGTTCGTCTTCCTCCTCTTTTATCCTTTGGAGGATCTCCTCCACTTGGGCAACCTTGAGATCAAGTTCCCTCTTGATCTCCCGCTTCCTTTGAAGTTCCCCTTGCTCCTGGCGGAGTTGGCGAGCCGTCTGGGCGGCGATCTTCCGGGCCTCAATTACTTCCCTCTCGTATTCGGGCATCCGCATCAACTCTTGCTCTATGCCCTCCAGGGCTGCTCTTACCTCTCTTAAGCGAGACTCTTTCTCCTTGACGGTTTCCTTGGCTCGCTCCTCCAGCATGTCATAGAGGGAGAGGCCCAAGATGTCGCCCAATATCCGCTTCCGCTCCGCTGGCGGCTTGGTAGTGAACTCATCGGCCCTCCCTTGCAGGAGAAAAGCGGAATTTATGAAGGTCTCGTAATCCATGCGCAGGAGATCTATGATCTTATTTTGGGTTTTGCGGATGGTGTCCCCGGTGAGGGGCCGAAAGCGTCCGTTATCCTTTACCTGAAACTCCAATGAACTCCTACCCCTTCCCTTCTTATCCCGCTTACGGATGACCCGATAGAGGTTGTTGGCCAGGAGGAACTCCAACTCCACTTCCATCTCCGTCTTGCCCTGGTGGATGAGCTCATCATCGCTTCTGGCCCGGGCCTTGCCCCATAAGGCCCAAGTCATGGCATCGAGGATGGCCGATTTGCCATGGCCGTTGTCGCCCACCAAGCAAGCCACGCGAATATCGGATAGATCCAAGGGGGGGACATCCTGGCTATAGCACATGAAATTTCTCAGCCTGAGTTTGAGGGGGATCATAAGAACCACCTGCCTTTCTAGACTTATCATACCAGAGGAGCGGAGAGGCTTCAAGGCGCTGGAAGAGAAGACGGGAATCGGCCACAAGTTAATCCTGGAGTGGGTGAACTTGGCCGATCTCATGCGCATCGGAGGGATTAGCGAGGAGTACTCCGACCTTCTCGAAGAGGCGGGAGTGGATACCGTTAAGGAGTTGCGCAATCGGGTGCCGGCGCATCTGCACCAAAAGATGATCGAGGTGAACGAGAAGAAGAAATTGGTACGGCGGGTTCCCGCTCTATCTCAAGTAGAGGATTGGGTGAGACAGGCGAAGGAACTGCCTCCCAAGGCGATCTACTAAAACTATCCTTACCGGTCTGTGGCGGAGATCAGGTTTTGTCTCTCTTTCCACTCTTGAACCTGCTCGTATATCTCCTGAGCGCTCATTTGGATCGACTCTGTAACCTGCCCCAGCATCTGGGCTAGCTCTTCCAGCCTTCCTGGCTCATCGAGGAGTTGGGCTCTGGTGACCGTCCGCTCGCCCACTTCTTCCTTAAAGACCTTGAAATGGGCATCGCCAAAGGAGGCGATCTGGGGGAGGTGGGTGACGCAAAGTACCTGATGGTCGGCTGTCAGCCCCCATAATTTGCGCCCTATCACCTCTCCTCCTCGACCACCTAGCCCGGCATCGATCTCGTCGAAGATGAGGGTAGGGGTCTCATCTACAGTGGAGAGCACGCTCTTCAAAGCCAGCATGAGGCGGCAGGTCTCTCCTCCGGAGGCGATCTTGGAGAGGGGCTTGAGCGGCTCCCCTGGGTTGGGAGAGATGATGAACTCTACCTTATCTATCCCCGTGATATCAAAGGCGAACCGCTTGCCATCCACCTCTACCCCCTCCGGGTCTTCGCTTTGCTCCAGGGCCACAGCGAACTTGGCTTTCTCCATCTGGAGGTCTCGAAGTTGCCCCTCCACAGCCTCCGCCAGCCCCTGGGCTGCCTCTCGCCGCGCCAGGGAGAGTTGGCCGGCAAAGGAGCCTATCTCCGCTAATAACTCTCCTTTCGCAGATCTCAGTTCCTCGATCCGCTCCTCGCTATGAACGATCCCTTCCAGTTCCTGGGAGGCTCTCTCGCCGAAAGCCAATACCTCCTCTATGGAGTTGCCATATTTCCGCTTCAGGTTGTAGATCAACCCCAACCGCTCCTCCACCTGGGCCAGCCGCTGGGGGCTATAATCGATGGCGTCCCTGTAGGAGCGCAAAGACTGGGCTAACTCCCCCAGTTGTGCACTCGCCTCCTCGATTAACCTTCGCCCCTCTTGGAGTTGAGGATCGATCTCCTCCAAAGAGGCGAGGATCTGTCTCGCCTCTCCCAATAAGTCGAGGGCTGCCCCTTGATCCTCTCGCCCTTCGTATAGGGCTTCATAGGCGGTGTTGATTTGGGTGATCAACTGCTCGGCGTTGGCCAGTAGGGTATGCTCCCTTTTTAGTTCTTCCTCTTCCCCAGGCTCTAATTTAGCGGCTTTGATCTCCCGCGCCTGATATTGAAGAAGGTCAATTCGCCGGGCCAGTTCCCTCTCGTCGGCTAGGAGCCTCCCCAGTTCTCGTCGGACTCGATAGAGTGCCTTTACTCTTGCCTCTACCTTTTCTCGAAGATCGGTTAACCCCCAAAAACGATCCAGGAACCCTAGATGCTCCCTCACCCGAAGTAGGCTGAGATGCTCTCCCTGATTATGTATGTCGATCAGCCGCTGGCCGACCTCTCGCAGGAGGTGGAGGGTGACCATCCGGCCGTTTATGCGGCAGATGTGGCGTCCTTGACGATTGAGTTCCCGGCTGAGGATGAGATCTCCTTCTCCCTCTACCCCATATTCCTCTAATAGAGGGAACAGGAACTCCTGTTGCCTCTCCCTCGACAAGGTGAAGACCCCTTCTATCAGGGCTTGGTCGCTCCCGGTGCGGATGAGGTCGCTATCGGCTCTCCCACCCAGGAGGGTGCTCATGGCGTCCACGATGATAGATTTCCCTGCCCCCGTCTCGCCGCTGAGGGCGTTGAAGCCGGGGGAGAGATCTAGTTCCAGATGGTCGATTAGGGCGAAATCCGAGATGGAGAGGTGGCTGAGCAAGGTCCCTCCTAATTAGCGCAAGCGGCCTACCGCGGCCAAGATGGCTAAGAGAAGATAGACGATGGTGTATAAGTTAAGCCATGCCCAGAAAGGCGCTACGGCTATCTTACCCACCAGAAGATAACTGGTAGCCAGAAGGAGGAGGGGGTTGCCAATGAAGTAGCCAAAAACGAGGCAGATGGCTGCCACGACCTGGAGGCCTACCCCTCGCTTATATCCTGTGGCCCGGCCGATCGCTTCGGCAACAAGAAGGCCTACGCCAAAGGCGATGAGCCAGGGTAAGAAGCCGCCGATGAAGGGGATCGAATAGGAGAGAAAACGGCTGAATATACCTCCTAAGATTACACCCAATATGGCCGATGGGAGGCCAGCGGCTAAAGCCAAAGCGTAGTGCTTAGGGGAAAGATCGTAGGTGGGGATCCTACGTAGTTGGGCACATTCGCGGCAGCGTAAACCTACGGGGTGGCGGATAGCACATTCAGGGCAGATGGGCTTGCCGCATTTGTTGCAACGCAAGAGGGTCTCCCGATCGGGGTGGTTGACACAGTAGATGACCTCGGTCATGATCAGCCCTTACTTGAGCCTCTTTTGCAACGTTTTGTAGAAATAGTCTTGTGGTTGGGTTCTGAGAAGGCGACAGAGATGTTCGCTCGCCCTTACCACCACGGTGTCGCCGTTCAGAAGTTCTTGATGTATCTGGCCGTCTATGGTGAGGGTGGCTGGTTGGTCGCTCTCGATGGTCACTTTTATCTCAGAATGGGCAGGGAGCACCAGGGAATGGGTGGCCGAGAGGTGGGGGGCGATGGGGGTTAGTAAGAGGTCCCTTAATCGGGGGTCGAGGATAGGCCCGCCAGCGGCCAGAGAGTAGGCTGTGGAGCCCGTAGCCGTGGCTACGATCACCCCATCGGCGATGTAAGTGATCACCTCCTCGCCGTCTACGGAGGTGGTGAGGTGTAACGCCCGAGCCATCACCCCCCGGGCGACGACCACATCGTTGAGAGCCTCATAGGCCTCTATCTGGGTGCCTCCGCGAAGAAGGGTAGCGCGGAGCATATTGCGCTCCTCCACCCAATAGTCGCCCTGAAGAACAGCGGTGAGTTTCTCTATCAACTCTTCAGGCTCGGCCTCGGCCAGGAACCCTAGGTGTCCTATATTCACCGCTAGGATAGGGGTGCCATGGGCGGCGGCAAGGCGGGCTGCCCTGAGTACCGTTCCATCGCCTCCCAGAGTGACCAAGAGGTCGAGTTCGGCCATGCGACGGGCGATCTTTTCCTCCTCCCAGGCGGAGACTAGCCAGGGGTCCAGCCCCTTTGAGCGCATCTCTTCCGCTACCCCCTCGGCCAAAGGACGTGATTCTGGTATGCGGGGGTGGAAAAGTAAGGCTATTCTCTTCACCAGGTATCTCCCTCCAATCGCCCTTTCAGCCACTCCGCAAGGCGGCCTATCTCCACTTGTGCCTCCTGGCCGGTGGCCATCTCCCGGGCCGTTATCTCCCCCCTTCGCCTCTCCTTTTCCCCCAAAATGAGGGTATACTCTACCTCCTCCCGGTCGGCTTCCCTCATCTGGGCTTTCAGGCTGCGATCCCCAAAACTCATGATAGCCCTGAACCCAGCCTCCCGCAGTCGGTCGCCGAGCCTCAAAACCTCCCCTTTAGCCTTCGAGCCGTGGTAGGCCAGAAATATTTGGGGATGAGGCCAGGGAGGAACTTGAACCCCTTGGGCCTTCATGGTCATGATGACCCTTTCCAACCCTATGGCGAAGCCGATGGCAGGGATGTCCCTTCCTCCTATCTCCTTAGCCAAACCATCGTATCGGCCGCCGCCCCCCACGGCGTTCTGGGCCCCGATCCCGGGAGCCCATACCTCGAAGACGGTCTTGGTGTAGTAATCGAGGCCTCGCACTAGTCGATGGTTCAACCGATAGGGTATCTGCAAGAGGTTAAGTTGCTCCCGTAGGGATGCGAAATGCTCCGCGCACTCAGGGCAGAGGAGATCGAGGCTCTTGGGAGCAGCCTCGATGACGAGTTGACAACGCTCGTTCTTGCAATCGAGGAGCCGCAGGGGGTTTCGCTTCAAGCGAGTCCGACAGTCGGCGCAGATCTCTCCTTCTTTTTCCTGGTAGTAGTTTACGAGTGTCTCTATATAGGCGGGACGACAATTTTGGTCTCCGATGCTGTTCAATTGGAGGTTTAACCCCTTAAGTCCCAGATATTCGTAGAACCGCCAGGCCAAAGAGATAACCTCGGCATCAAGGGCTGGATCCTGAACCCCTATCGCTTCGCAATTGAATTGGTAGTGCTGGCGGAAACGGCCTGCCTGGGGGCGCTCGTACCGGAAGATGGGAAGTATAGAGTAGAGTTTAACCGGTTGGGGAAGGAGATACATGCCGTGCTCCAGATAGGCCCGCATCACGGAGGCGGTGGCCTCAGGAAGGAGGGTGAGGCTATCCCCTCCTTTGTCCTGGAAAGTGTACATCTCCTTCTCCACTATATCGGTGGTTGCCCCGATGCCCCGGGTGAAAAGGGATGTCTCCTCGAAAAGGGGGGGGTCTAATCGCTCATACCCATAGAGGGTAGAGAGACGACGGATCTGGTCTTTGACGAACTGCCAGTAGGGTTGGTCCTGGGGCAGGATATCTTGTGTGCCCCGTGGCGCTCGATACAACGAACCTCCTTCTAGGGGATTATAACGGATTTCCACCTCTACTACAAGACCATGTACTCGTTCACCACATATGAGACAGATAGGCTGCTGAGGCCAGCTCTGGGTGGCACTCTCTAATATACTCCATGGGGGTCTTCCAGTCCAAGGCCTGGTGGGGACGAATGGTGTTGTAGGTGTGCTCCCAGGCCAAGAGGCTCTGATTGAGAGCAGTGATCTCCAGAGGGAAATCCACCACCTCATAGAACTCCTCGGCATGAGTCCTTTGGGCCCTCTCCACATGGCCATTGAGTTTGGGGGAGCGGGGAGGCAGGACAAAGAGGCGAATCCCTCGCTCCTGGCAAGCCTCTTCAAAGGCTGCCTGGAATTCAGAGCCCCCGTCCACCTGCAACGCCTTTATGGGGAAAGGCATGCGCTTAGCCAGGCTCTCCAGGAAGCCCACCGCTGTAAAAGAGGTGGCTTTGTTGTCCACCTCCACCACATCCCAGGCGGTGAAATGCTTCAGCGCCACCCCTGGCAGAGGTCGCACATCTAAGGTGTCCACCTCCACTAGGTCCCCTGGCTTCTCGATCTGGTACTCCTGAGGCTTGCGTATGGCATAAGGGCGAGGGGGTTGTCGTTTGTGGGTGGAGATCCTCTTACGCACAGCCTCTTTGAGCACCCCATGGGCTTTGAGGTGAGTGAGGATGCGCCCCACCATAGAGTTGGAGACCTGCCAGCCCTCCCGCCTGAGAGAGACCACTAATTTGTCCTTCCCGCAGGTGGAGCACCGCCTGGACCAACTCCACACTCCAGGTAGGCCGACGAAGGTTTTTGGGCCTCCGGCTCTTCTCTTCCAATCCCCTGGGTCCTTCCTCTTTGAGCCTCCTCTGCCAACGATAGAGGGTGGAGCGAGAGATGAAGAGAGTCTGGCTGGCCTGGGTGCTGGAGAGACCTTGCGCCCTCAGGGCCTCGAAGCAGCAGAGCCAACGCAGCCTTTCCTGGGCCTTGGGGCTCAGGACGATTGGCCTATGACGGGAGAGGTAGTAAAATGAACTGGGTAGTCCAACTACCCTCATGGGGGCCACCTCCTTCTTGTAGGTCTCACCCAGAAGGATGGCCCCTTTTGCTTATCCCTGCAACTGTCTCACATCTTTCTGAACGAGACAGCGCAAGTAGAGGTTATCCTGCGACAAAAGAGAACCCTTCCACCATATTCCGCAGCGGCTCTAGGAGATAATCTGGATAGATCCCCAGGAGGAAGGAGGTGCCCACCAAAGTCACGATCATGACCGCTACCAGGAGAGGCTCCCTACCCCCCGGGGGTCTTTCCCCCCTTCCTAGGATGGGGGTGAGCGAACGGAGGTAGCCCCAAGCGATACCTAAGCCTCCCAGGATGAGCCCAAAAGTGCAGAGGGGGTTGTAAGGGAGGAGGGCTAGGTAGATCGGCCACCGCGTGGCGAACCCTGTTAGGGGGAAGCCCGCTAGGGTCAGCCCCCCCAGGATATACCCAAAAGTAGCCCAAGGGAGGGCCCTGGCCACACCCCAAGGCATGGCAGATCTCTCGCCTCCATACCGCTCGCTTATGACCCCCCAACTCATAGCCACTAGCACTATCGCCAACGATCTATTGATCAGATGGGCTATAGCCCCGGCGACCCCCACCCCAGAGGCGCTCCCTAAGCCTATCAGGACGAGTCCTAGGTTGCTTATAGTTCCATAGGCTAGAAGGCGTCCTGGAGCCCTCTCCAAGAAGGCGAAGAGTCCCCCTCCCAAAGCGGTGATGAAGCCAGCCACCAGAAGTACATTGAAAGCCTCGCTTTTCAGCCAAGGCTGGCGATCAAGAAGCCCCACCATCAGTGATAGGGCCACCACTTGGTAGAAACCGAGGAGAAAAGTGGCGACCATAGGGGGGGCCTCCTGGGTCACCGCCGGGAGAAAGAGATGAAAGGGCACCACGGCCAGTAGTATCCCGAACCCCAGGGTCAGAGCCGTCACCGCCAGCCGCACGGAGAGCGGATCCTCGGGATAGAGGGCCACGAGATCGAAGAGATGTGTAGAGAAGATGAGACAAGAGCCGGCTACGATCAAGGGGACCAGATACCCCATCGCCACCCTTGGATCCGCTCGGGGACCCCCTTGGATCAGAAAGGCGAGGATTATCCCCGCTAACTCCAAAAGAAGCACCGCCAGGAGAAAGTTATCGACCATCGCCGAGCCGGCGAGGAGCCCTAAGGTAACCAGAAGGAATGGGAAAAAGGACCAGCCTTGGGATAGGTGCCAGGAATAGAGGAAGAGGAGAACCGCTCCCGCAAAAAGTAAGAGGAGAAGCCACCGCCGCCAAGGATCGAAGAGAAGCCCTCTTCCCAAGACCGAGACCGTCTGATCGGGAGGAAGCAAAAAGCATATAATCGCTACCGAGAGAGCAGTCCCCGCGGAAAGAAAAGTGGCGATTGTGGAGTGGCGACGGAAGAGATAGACCCACGGCGCCATGACCCAAGGCACGACGATGATCCAAAGAGGGGTCATCTTTCCACCCTTCTACGGGCCAACTCCACCGCTTTCAGGTAGGGAATCGTCAGGGCCAAGAGGATGTTCACCAAACCTAAGAGACCGGCTACCAAGAGGCTTCTCTCCCAAGTAGTAAAGAGCAACTCGAAGCCGGTCTGGAAGGTGAGGAGTCCCAAACCCATGCGGAAGGGGCCTCGACCCAAAATCACGGTCCAGAGCCCCATAGCCATCAAGAAGTTAGAAGCGAGAGCCAGATGGGGCGCCACCCCTTCCCAGGGGTATTGGTGGAGCAACCCATAGGCCACCAGCACGATCAGCACGGAACCGACCAAGCGCAAAGGAAAGGTGGTGGCCAACGTTCGTTCCTGGCTCGCTATTCTTACTGGGGGTTTCCCTCGGCCCCGCCATGTGGTAGGGTAAAGGATAAAAAATATCATCCCTCCCATCGCTATCTTGGCTAAAGCGAGGGAAGGAGAAAGGGAACCAGAGAGAAGAAAGCCCACCAGGACATATTGAATGAGAAGGGCGAAAAGGGAGATCCGCCACTCCTCAACTACTGCGATCAGGCCGGCGGTGAAAAGTAACCCCCAAACTAACTGTTCTGCTGAAAATACCATCGATCCCCCACTAAAGGGCTATCCTCTCCACAGGAAAAGGGCCACTAGGAAAGCCAGGAGGAGGAGCCAGCCCAAAGACCCCCCCTCAACTACCATAATTACTCCTCTCAAGCCAGAGCACATCTTTGCTCCTACCTTCTCTGTGGCTCCATAGAGCCCTTCTAGATCCAAAAAGAAGAGCCGTTCCCAGAAACGCCCGGCTCTATGGAGCAACCACTCCTCGAAGCGAAAGACGAGATAGCCCAAGAGAAGGGGCAAAACTATGGCCGCCCAGATAGGAAGGGAAGAGGGCACACCCAATAACTGGACGAGGGAGGGAAACGACTCAGAGATCGTCTCCGGCCTCACCAAGGCCCCAGCCCCTGGAGGGTAAAGCCCCAGGATGGCCAAGGGAGCAGCCAAGAGCCAAGGGATAGCTGCGGAGGCCCATCCCCCGCGCCCTTTCATGCGGCGGTCAGGTCCGCGACTGATGAATCCAAGAAGAGGCCCGACGGTCAGAGCCGAACTCAAGGCCCCTAGACCCACTATCAGCCCTTGGCCCTGCCGGAAAAAAGAGTCATAGATCAGCCAGCGAGCGGCAAACCCCGCTGTCAGAGGGAGACCGCACAAAGAGGCTACCCCGATGCCCAAAGCGATCTTAACTACAAAGCGCTGACGAGGGGTGCTGGGCAGCACCTCCATCCCCACCCGCAGGACGCTCAGAGCCAAGACCAGGCTTATCGTTAGCAGTAGAACGGCCTGTCCACCCCTCGTACCTCCAGCCAAGAGGCCCAGGGCTAATAGCCCTATCTGGCTTTGGGCCAAGTAGAGAGAGAGCCTCTCCTTCCGCCAGGTAGAGAGGGCCCCATAGAAGAGGGCTAACCCGGCCAAGAGAAGGAGAACCGTTCTCGGAACCCCCACCAGCTGAGGCCACTCGTAGAGGGTCAGAAAGTAACCTCCAGTGGCCAAGGTAACCGTTTGTAAGGCGCTCCCTGATAGAAAGGGTATCTGCTGGGCGGCGATATGAACCATCTGAACCGGATATAGCCCCCAGCGAACCCAAGAGGCGAGAACTATCAAGAGGGCCAAGAGTTGCGGGTTGTATCTCGTAGGGGAGCCCTCCAGATAGGTGGTGGCCAGGAGGGAGAAGAGAAGAGCCAAGCCAGCGGTGAAATTGATGATCATCGCCCTGGTCGCGGTACGGGGTGAAGCCCCTTGGGCGAGCCCAAGGAGGATAGTCAAGTCCAACAGCCCCCAACCAAGATAGAGGGTAAGAAGGTTGCGAGAGAGGAGGAAGAGGAGCGCCCCAGCCGCCAAAAGCAAAGTTGAAACAAGAACAGGTGCCTCCTCCCTCTCGGAGAATCGAACCCCTATACTCACCAGGATGACGAAGGTGACAAGCAGGGCGAAGATCAAACCGGGCCCTTCGGTGGAGAGGAGAAGGCCTGTCTCCTCTGGGCCACAGCGAAGTAGGATGCCGGGGCGAGCAACCATACCCCCCGTGAAGAGAAGAGCGGCTGCCGTCGATAATAGCGCCAGAAGCCTACCATACCGAGGGCTCAAGAAAAGAAGCAAAAGAGCGCCCCCTAGGAGGGCAACTAGAGGCGCGACATAGAGCATGTCTTCCCTCCAGACAACGATTTATTAGCCAATGACCTCCACCTCATCCCCTACCAGGGCGCTCAACAGATCCTGTGCGCTGCCATTAACCACCGCCACCGCCAACTCCTCAGAACTATCGATATAAGCGATCACCTCCCCTTCCTGGCCGTCGGCGTAGGTTCGCGAAAGTCCTGCGATCTCCCGCTTTCGAACCCTTACCTTGATCTTTCTGAACGATAGCAGGTCTCGACGGTAGATGTTGGTCAAGAGGTTTCCGAAGCGGTCGATATGAACCACTTGGCCCTTGAGTTTCCCTTCCCCCCTCTCTACCTGGGGAAGAGAGAAGGTCACAAGGTCGCTTACCTCCTCCCCGAAAGCCAAGGCCGGGACACCCAGAGAGAGATGAGCGGCTACTGGAGCGAAGATATCGCGGCCGTGGAAGACGGGGGAGATAGGATATAGCCAGAACCTAGGGTTACTCATGTCGATGATATGAAGATCCCGAGAGGCACGGCGAGCATCTTGAACCACATAGGTGAGGACGCCATTGTCGGGAGCCACGAAGAAAGCCTCGGCTGCTTGAACGATCAAGGCCCTGCGTTCGCTCCCCACGCCGGGATCGACAACCACCAGATGGATAGTGCCCGCCGGGAAATAGCGGTAGTGGCGTGAGAGGACGAAAGCCGCCTGAGTGATCTTTTGGGGCTCGATATCGTGGCTGAGATCCACTATCCTGGCTTGAGGGTTTATGGCATATATCACCCCTTTCATCACCCCCACATTGCCGTCCTCCATCCCGAAATCGGTGGTCAAAGTTATGAGCCCCGTGGGCTTCAAATCTGCCTCCTCATTTCGCCGTTTGATGCTCCTTACCTCTTATGTTATCATTATTTTATGCCATTCTAGCATCTTCCTCCTCACAGCGCAACGAAACCAAAAGTGTCCTATGGAAGAAAAGAGCCTTCTGACCGAGGAAGAGATAGATCTAACTAGGCAGAAGAAGGCTAAGGAGTACGCCTGCCTCAGACACCGCCTGCTTTTGGCCGACCTGGCTTCAGGAGGTATATACCTCCTCGCCTTCCTCCAAGGGCCCTCCCAAGCCCTCAAGGCTTGCTCTTTAAGTTTGACCTCCTACCCCTTCCTAGCGGTGGCTTTCTACTTTTGGGCCTTGACCCTAATCTACGGGGTATTATTCTCCCCTCTGGAGTATTACGGTGGTTTCATCCTCCCCCACCGCTATGGCCTCTCCACCCAGACGCGCAAAGGGTGGGGGCTCGACCGGGCCAAGAGCCTCTTTTTGGGCCTGCTTTTGGGGACGATAACTTTGGAGGTGATCTATTACCTGTGGCAGGCTTTTCCTTCCCTTTGGTGGTTGATAGCCGGCCTCTTTATCTTTTTTCTTACCACCCTCCTCACCAATTTGGCTCCGCTCCTCGTTCTCCCCCTCTTCTTCCGACTCACACCTCTACCCGAGGGGGAGATCGCGAGGAGGCTGACCGACCTAGCCGAGCGAGCGGGCACCAAGGTGCGAGGTGTCTTCACTATAGATCTCAGCAGCAAGACCAGGACGGCAAACGCCGCGCTCATAGGCCTGGGGAATACCCGCCGCATCGTACTGGGCAATACCCTCTACGAGGGTTACACCACCGATGAGATGGAGACCATCCTAGCCCACGAGTTGGGTCACCACGTCCATGGCGACATGGCCCGGGGCATCATCCTTCAATCGGCCTTTATACTCTTTGGATTCTACCTAACTCATGGGGCCTTGAACTGGGGAGCCCCTCTTTTGGGTTTTGAGGCCCCCCACGACATCGCCGCCTTGCCCCTCTTCGCTCTAAGTATGGGTCTCTTTCTAGTTATAACCACCCCTCTTTGCAATCTCTACTACCGTTCCTGGGAAGAGGCAGCGGACCGATACGCTTTAGAGATGATTCGCCATCCGGAGGCCTTTATCTCCGTGATGGTCAAGTTGGCCAATCAGAACCTGGCCGAGGTGGAGCCTGAGCCCTGGGTGGAGTTTCTCCTCTATAGCCACCCGGCGATAGGCAAACGGATTAAGCAGGGGAAAGAGTTCAAGAAAGCCATGGCCGGTTGCCGACCCCCTTACAGCCGCCGCGGCAACTACCAGAAGTATCTTAACCCCAACCCCCTGCAGCAGTATCTCATCAGGCGTTTCCACAAGAAGGTGGGAGAATTGGTGAAAGAGACAGGGACTATGCGCATCCTCGATGCCGGCTGTGGCCAAGGGTTCACCATCGAGCGGCTCGATAGCGGCCTTTCTATCCAAGGGGTAGATAACGACCTATCCTCCTTAATGGAAGCGAGGGAGAGGAGCCCCAACTCCTATTTCTACCTGAGCGACGTTCGAGACCTGCCCCTAGCCTCCCAGGCCTTCCCACTGATACTCTGTTTAGAGGTCCTAGAGCACCTTCCCGACCCCCACCCCGCTCTCGAGGAGTTGCGAAGGGTGACCTCCTCTCATTGCTTGATCAGCGTCCCCCACGACCCCTTCTTCAGGTTAGCCAATCTGCTTAGGGGCAAGAACTGGAGAGCCTGGGGCAACGACCCGGAGCATATCCACAATTGGACGGCTAGAGAGTTCATCCGCCTTCTCGAGGGGTACTTCGAAATCGAGAAGGTAGTCTACTCTTTTCCTTGGGTGATGGCCTTGTGTCGCAAGGGGCAAAAAAACAGCGGCTCTCAGCCTCCTCATCCTCATAGCCCTCTACATCGCTCTCTTCTCCTTCATGTTCATTCGGAGGCATGAGGCCCTCTACTCCAACGCTTTCGACCTAGGGAATATGGACCAGGCGCTCTGGAACACCCTCCAGGGACGGCTCCTTAGGTTCACCAACTGGTCGGAAGGAACAACTCGGCTGGCCGCCCACGTGGAACCGATCCTCATACCCCTCTCCTTCCTCTATATCTTGAGGAGCGATCCAAGAACCCTCCTCGTTTTCCAGACGGTGGTGGTGGGCCTAGGCGCTCTCCCCGCCTATTTTCTGGCCCGTCTGAAACTGAAAGACGATTGGGCCGCTCTCCTCTTCCCCTTGGCCTATCTCCTCTCCCCGGCCCTTGAGGCTGCCAACCTATCCGATTTCCACGCTGTGTCCTTGACGCCGTCCCTTCTCCTCTCAGCCCTCTATTTCTTAGAAAGGGGTAACTACCGGCTCTTTTCTCTCTTTTCTCTTCTGGCCATGGCCTGCAAGGAAGAGATCTCGCTTTTGGTGGCCATGATGGGGTTCTACCTTTTGGCCCGCCACCGAAAGTGGCGACTGGGGCTGACCCTAATAGTTGTGGGGAGCCTTTGGTTTCTCCTCTCCATCTTGGTCATCATCCCCTGCTTCAGCCTCGCCGGCCGCTACCCTTACCTCTCTCGCTACGCCCATCTCGGCACTAGCCCGAAATCGATCATCGGTAACCTCTTCACCGACCCCACCTCTTTACTTTCCCTCCTTCTAGCCCCCCAGAAGGTAGCATACATTAGAGGGCTTCTCCTCTCCACGGGCCTCGCTCCTCTTCTCGCTCCCGAGGTAGCCCTTCTTTCCCTCCCCTCCCTGGCCATCAACCTTCTCAGCGCCTCCCCCTGGATGTTCTCTGGATGGGCCCACTACTCAGCATCGGTCCTTCCCTTCTTCATTGCTGCGAGCATATACGGTGCGACACGGCTAGGAGAGTGGTTAAGCCCCAGGCTAGGCCACAAAAGGGGCCTCCGCGCTCTCGTCTTGGTGGCCCTGGTCATCATCGTTCTCTACCACCGTCAAGAGGGCTTCTCCCCCCTGGCCGAGGGGGTCGAGATACCGAGCCTTACACCCCATCACCGCCTTTTACCTGCCTTCACCCGCCTCATCCCCGCAGAGGCTTCCCTCTCCGCCCAGACGGCCCTTAACCCCCACGCAAGCCAGCGGGAAGACCTTTACCTCTTCCCTGAAGGCCAGCAAGCGGATTACATTTTCCTGGATGTCACCACCTCGACATACCCCCTCACCATTCCCGAATATCGAGAGGTGGTGCAGGAACTCCTCGATAGCGGCCGATATAGGCTGCTCGGGGCGCAAGACGGCTATTTGCTTCTTGAGAGAGGAGGGAGCTCGCCGATTAAATTACCGGAAGGGTTTTACTCCTTCGTCAAAACCCAAGAGATAGACCACCCCTTAACTATAAGGTTCGGGGGAAAGGTAGAACTCCTGGGATACGAGGCAAAACGGGTGGATTACCTAGTGGGAAAGAAAGGGAGTTATGAGTTCACCCTCTATTGGCGGGCTCTTAAGCCGTTGGAAGAGGATTACCAGATAGCGCTCCTTTTCTCCCGGAAGGATGGTGCACTGGTGTACAGTGTAGTTCACCATCCGGCCACCGCTTGGTGCCCTACCCATCTCTGGAAAGAAGGTGAGGTGATCGCCCTGCGAACCGCTCATATCTGGTTGGGGGGAGAAGAACTCCTCCACCTGAACGTGGCGGTGGTGAAACCAGGGGGAAGCGAGTGGGAGATAAGCGATCGTTTGGGTATCACGAGCATCCAAGAGATGGAGACCCACGAAGAGGGTACGCTCTTGTACTTGACCACCCTTTATCCGTGAAACCTCCAGAGGTAAAGCCCTAGAACGAGGTTAACTCTTCCAAAAGGGGCACGATATCTAGACCATCGTACCCCATATCCCCAGCCAACTCATCGACGGTGAACTCCTGGCCCCGCTGCCAGAGGCTAACCAAGTAACGGCCTGCTTCCGGGCTGATGAACCAAAGATAGCCGAACCGCTCCTCCAGGTAGCGGTGCATCTGCACCTCGAAGATCCAGGCCCGTAGGTATTGGGCCACATAGAAAGCGTCATCGACGTCGAATAGGTAATACTCCGGCCCGATCTTCACGCCCAGGTTTTCGCCTAGGATAGAGACGTATCTCTTCTCCGCCCCGGCCAGGTCGGTGTGAAGCTCCTGCTCATAGAGGAGTTTACTAGCATATCGGCGGAGGAAATAGAGTTTGTTGAAAAGGGCGAGCCTCAAATATTCGCGCCCATCCTCCACCCCTAGAATGCGGCTTAACCAGCGGCGGTTGATCATAAGGTAGGCCAAAAGGAAGGCGTACCCCTCGGTGACGGAGTTATCGCCCATCCGCCGGAAGGCGGTGAGAAGATCCGGCCGGGTATTAACGAAATGCTCAGCGTGGCCGGCCTCATGGAAGAGAGATTCGTAATCCTCCCGTCCTCCCTGGGGCTTGATGACCAGTTTCACCTCCTCTGGCACCCGGATAGGAGCACAGAAAGCCCGAGGGGATTTGAGCGGTCGAGGCTCGGTGTCCAGTTCTAGGTTCTCTTGTCGATAGAGATCGATCCCCATCCCAGCCAAGGTGTTCACCAAAGAAGGGATCATCTCCTCTTGGGGGAAAAAGGTATCGAACTGGGGCGCTCGGAAGAGATGGGCTATGTCCGCTGTATTGGCCTCTGGCACACCGATACGGTCTAGGAAGAAGCAGAGATGAGAGAAATATGTTTCTTGAGTCTCATCTAGTAAGATCTGCATCTTTTTCCATAGCCAGGCTAGATTGAGCCCTCTCAGTTGATCACATAAGGTGACATAATTGGGGAACCCCAGAGCTTCGGCTTCACCATGGAGATCCGTCCACCTCTTTCTTCGTTCGGGGTTGGCGGTGGCTGTCACCTCGCGCCTCAACTCATCCAAACGATGACGCCTCTCCACCTGGGCTTCATTGGCTATGAGGATGGGCAAATTCATATAAGGTGTTTCCTTACCGTCCCATTCCACTATCGCCCGAAGCATAGCGTTAACGATCTCCTCGGTGAGACTCTTCACCTTGTTCTCTAGGTAGCCCAGGGTTAGAAACTCGGCGATATATCTTCTCCGCTTATCCAGCACCTGGTCTAAGGCCCGTTTCACGCCCTCTAGACTGAAGAGATGAGCGTACCGCTCATAGATGGGAGCCAGTTCCAGTTCCTCCTTCAGCCCGGCACCTACTAGATAGACTTCGCGAGTCTCCTCTTGAGTAAAAGCCTCGATATCCCTTTCAAACTCCTCAACCATTTGCCCCTCCGCTTTTAGAAAGATTTTAGCGGCTGCTCCCTTTTAAGTCAACCCCTGCGAGGGGGCGAATAGCCTTTAGGTAATGTTGACTTGGCCACCTAATGCACATATAATGAATTTTCGAGAGGTAATTATGGCTTTACGAGGTAATTTGAGGGATTTCAGCCTCATTCAACTCCTCAACCTAGTTAATCTAGCCAAAAAGACCGGAGCATTAACCCTGGGAGAGGGAAACAGCCAAGCAACTATATATTTCAGGGAAGGGATGTTAGTCCATGTCTCCCTCGACGGCCAAGCCTCCAACCTACGCCACCTTCTAGAGAAAATAGGAAAGATCAACGAAGCGCAAAGCCGCCTTCTACCTCGGGAAGCCAGAGGCGACAAAGAGTGGGGACTGCTTCTCATCAATACCGGCTTGATCAGCCGTGTGGATATCATAGAGGCGGTTCGCCGCCACACCCTGGAGACAGCATACCGCCTCTTCACCTGGAGGGAGGGGAGTTTCCTCTTCGAACCCAACGTTCTGCCGCCAGACGATAAGATCACCGTTCCTCTCCATCTAGAGAACGTGATCCTAGAGGGGAACCGACGGATCGGAGAGTGGAAAAGGCTGGCGGAAGAGTTGCCAGATCTGGGGATGGCTCTCAGGTTCACCGCCCACCCTGAAGTTAGGTTGAAGCGGATAAGCTTGAGCCTGGATGAGTGGAGAGTAGTCTCCTCCATTGACCCCAGCCGAACCATCCAAGAGATAGCCAAAGCCCGTTCTCTGACCGATTTCCAGATCCGCAAAATCGTCTATGGGCTGCTCTCCGCAGGTCTGGTGGAGTTGGTCCCTCAAGAGAAAGCGGTCTCTCCCGCTCCCCCACCGGAGGAAAAAATCGCGCCCGCCCCTCTTAGGAAGGGGATAATCCTTCGCCTGATCGATAGGATAAGAAGACTGTAGCCTTCTATATTATGCAGGATGCAGACGGTCAAGATAGTAGTCACCGGTCCCTTCAACGCCGGAAAGACGGCTTTCATCGGGGCTATCAGCGAGATCGAGGTCGTATCCACCGAGCGGAGGATCACCGACCACTCCCAGAGCATAAAGGAACAGACCACGGTGGCCATGGATTTCGGGCGTATCACCGTGGACGAGGGTCTAGTGCTTTATCTCTTCGGCACACCCGGCCAGAGACGGTTCGATTTCATGTGGGAGATCCTATCCGAGGGGATGCTCGGTTTCATCGTTCTGGTGGATAGCATAGCCCCAGAGACCTTCCCTGAGGCGAGAGGGATCCTCGACCTCTTCAAAAACTATAGTCCGGCGTGCTACGTGGTAGCCGCCAACAAGCAGGATCTAAAGGACGCTTGGCCCCCTGAGGACCTACGCATCGCTTTGAAGATCGACTCCGATGTTAAGGTGGTGCCCTGTGTAGCCATAGATAAGGAGAGCGTAAAGAGGGTTCTTTTGGAACTTCTATATTCCATATTGGAAACAGCCGAAGAGTGAAAGGGCCCGAGAGGAGGAGAAGATGGAGAAACCAAAGACCCAGTTGATGTTAGAGCGGCTAAGGGCCCTACAGGCTAGCGCTCCCGATATCGAGGCCTCGGCCGTGGTGAGTGTAGATGGCCTGATCATGGCTTCTGCTCTCCCCGCAGAGGTGGAGGAAGATCGCGTCTCCGCTATGTCCGCAGCCATGCTCTCCCTAGGAGAACGGATCGCGGGGGAACTGGGCCGAGGGACCCTCCAACAGGTCTACGTTCGGGGGGAGAGCGGCTACGTCATCTTGAGTTCCATCGGCGAGGAGGCTGTCCTTACCGTGATGGCTAGACCAAAGGCCAAACTAGGTCTCGTCTTTCTTGACATGTCTCGCGCCGCCAGAGATCTGGGGGCCATGCTTCTAAAGACCTAGATTGTGCAGGAAGGAAAAGGGCGCTAGTAGCGGGGAGGCCCTATGAAGATGGAAACGGCCCCTACGAGGGGCTAAAAATGGCGCTCTTTGGCTTGACAGCCTCTTCGTTTGAGAGTAGAATGATAATAAAATAGATAGAGTTCACCTTTTGCATCTATCTGCAAACTGTGGAAAGGGTTAACAACCGAATCTAGGCTAGGGGAGCCTGGGGAAGCAGGCTGAGAGGATGGGAAGTTTGGCTTACGGCTCGCCTATAGGCGCTCGAAGGTAAGGCGAGCATAAGCCAAAGGGGCCATCGACCCTTTGAACCTGATCTGGATAATGCCAGCGTAGGGAAGCAGAAATTCAAAAGGCTTGCTCGCCTCCGCTTGGCAGCGGCCTTTCTATTTTAAAGGAGGTAGAGATGTTTAAGATCACCCCGCCCCCCGAATGGGGGGTTGAACCGGTACCCCAGAAACACCGAGTGCTAGGGTTTTTCGATTACTTCGCCTTATGGTCTAGCCTGGGCGTGGGGCTATTAGTGCTCTTGGCGGGCACCCTTTTGGTGCCCGGGTTGGGCCTGGGGCAAGCGTTCCTGGCCATTCTCATCGGCACCGCCCTGGGCGTCCTTCTCCTGGCTCTCGCTGGGATAGTGGGCAGCGATAACGCCATCCCCACCATGGTCCTTTTGCGCCCCGTACTAGGCTTGCATGGCTCGTATCTGCCCACCCTTTTGAACCTCATACAACTCATCGGCTGGGGCTCCTTCGAGATAATCATCATGGCCCAGGCGGCCGATAGTATCACTAAGAGCCTCTTCGGCTTCTCCAACTACTTCCTTTGGGTCTTCCTTTTCGCCGCTTTTTGCACCCTTCTGGCCATCGGGGGGCCCTTAGCCGTGGTGAGGCAATGGCTGGAGAAGTTCGCCGTCTGGCTAGTTTACGCCACCACCATCTGGCTCACCTGGTACCTCTTCGCCCACTACGATGTGCGAACTCTCCTTCGAGCCCAAGGGACGGGGGCTCTACCCTTCTGGCTAGCCGTAGACCTGGTAGTGGCTATGCCCATCTCCTGGATGCCCCTAGTGGCCGACTATAACCGCTTCGCCAAAAGGACAATCCAAGCCTTCTGGGGGACCTATCTAGGCTATTTTCTTGCCAACGCCTGGTTCTACGCCCTGGGAGCCCTCTTCGTCTTGGCCCTAAAGACCGAAGATCTGATCCCGGCCATCATGGCTGTGACTGGGGGTTGGGTGGCCCTCGTCCTCATCCTCGTCGATGAGACCGATAACACCTTCGCCGACATCTACTCCGCTGCCGTCTCCAGCCAAAACGTCCTCCCAAAAGCGAAACAATGGCGGCTGGCAACGGCCATAGGTTTCATCTGCTTTCTCTTGGCCGCTCTTGTGCCCATCGCCCGATATGAAAGTTTCTTGCTCCTCATCGGTTCCTTTTTCGTCCCCCTCTTCGGCCTCCTGGCCGCCGATTACTTCATCCTACGCAAGCGCAACTACAACCTAGATGAATTATATGCTCCCAAAGGAGCATATTGGTATTGTAGGGGGTTCAACTTCTGGGCGCTTTTGGCTTGGGCCCTAGGGGTTATCGTCTACCACACCATCGCTGGCTATGCCCCCTGGCTCGGGGCTTCCATCCCCAGTTTTGTGGCTACGCTACTCTTGTATTGGGCCTTGGGCATGACCACTCAAAGGGTAGGTGGAGGAACCTTCCGTTCAGAGGCTTACCCTGACAAAGATGAGGAGGCTTAATGGACGACCTAAATGAAAAGATAGCCCGGATTTTGGAGCGGATACGCCGTAAGAAACCCCTCCTCCACCATATCACCAACTTCGTGGTGATGAACGACACGGCCAACGTCACCCTCCATGTGGGGGCCTTGCCAGTGATGGCCCACGCTAAGGAAGAGGTAGCCGATATGGTCAGTATGGCGGGAGCGTTGGTCCTCAACCCGGGCACCCTCACTCCCCAATGGGTTGAGGCAATGATTATAGCAGGTCGGAAGGCTAATCGATTGGGCCTCCCCATCGTCCTCGATCCGGTGGGAGCGGGGGCTACACCTCTGCGCACAGAGAGCAACCTGCGCCTCTTGGAGGAACTCAAAATCGCTGTAGTGAGGGGCAACTCTGGGGAAATCGGCGCTTTGACCGGCCTGGGAGGGGTGGTCAAGGGGGTGGAGAGCGTCGTGGAGGTGGAAGACCCCATCGCCGTAGCCAAGGCCTTGGCCCAAAAATATGAACTCACAGCGGCCATCACCGGCGTACGGGATATAATCTCCGATGGGGAACGGGTGATGGCTGTGGACAACGGCCATCCCATGCTCAAAACAATCACCGGCACTGGCTGCATGGCCACTACCATTATCGCCGCCTTCGTTGCGGTAGAGGATGACTACCTCCTGGCCGCCACGGGAGGGTTGGTCTCCTTCGGCCTGGCCGCCGAAATAGCCGCCCTCCAGGCCAAAGGGCCAGGGAGTTTCAAGGTGGCCCTCTTCGATGCCCTCTACAACCTCTCAAAAGAACAGATAGTGGAGGGGGCTAAGGCTCACTTCTTGGAGGGAGGATAAGATGGACTGGACTCTATATGTGATCACCGATGCCAAGTTGTCGCGAGGCCGTTCCCATCTAGAGGTGGCCCAAGTGGCTATAGAGGGCGGAGCCTCCATCATACAATTTCGAGAGAAGGAAATGACCACGAGAGAGTTGGTAGAGACAGCGTGGAGGCTCAAAGAGTTGACCAAAGAGAAGGGCGTACCTTTCATCGTCAACGACCGTCTCGACGTGGCCTTGGCTGTGGAAGCGGATGGTGTCCACGTGGGACAGGAAGATATGCCAGCGACCTTGGCCCGTAAACTCATAGGGCCCGATAAGATCTTAGGGGTTTCGGCCTCCACCGTGGAGGAGGCCCTCCAAGCGGAGAAGGAAGGAGCCGATTACGTATCGGCCTCGCCAGTCTTCACCACCCCCACCAAGCCCGATGCTCCACCTCCCACCGGACTGGAAGGGCTGAGGGCTATCGTCAAGGCCATCAACCTCCCGGTGATAGCCATCGGGGGGATAAATGAGGAGAACGTAAGGGAGGTGATCGAGGCTGGTGCCCACGGCGTGGCTGTCATCTCCGCCGTGGTCAGTGCTCCTGACATCGCTGCCGCCGCTCGTCGCCTGCGAGAAACTGTAGAGGCAGCCCGAAAAGGAGCATGATGCGTATCACCGAGATCGGCGAATTCGGCCTTATCAACCGCATAAAGAAAGAGATCGGCCCCCCGGGTGTCGGGGTAGTGGTGGGTATCGGCGACGATGTGGCCGTCCTCCGCACCCGAGGGGAGAGATACCTCCTAGCCACCTGCGACATCCAGGTAGAAGGGATCCATTTCCTTAAGGAGGCGATCTCCCCCTACCAACTGGGTCGCAAGGCGGCGGCCATAAATATAAGCGATATCGCGGCCATGGGGGGCTTGCCCACCTACCTTCTCGTATCCCTGGCCCTGCCCAAAGAGACCACCGTAGAATATGTGGATGGCCTTTACGAAGGGCTCAAAAAAGAGATGAAAGCGGCCGGGGCCCAGATAGTGGGGGGAAATATGTCCCATTCGCCGGTGATGATGATCGACATCTTCCTTCTAGGAGAGGTGGAGCCTGAGCACCTTTTGCTACGTTCTGGGGCTCGCCCCGGCGACAAGGTCTTGGTTACCGGCAACGTAGGGGGTTCAGGGGCTGGCTTGGCGCTCCTTCTCGACCCCACAAAAGACCGTACAGGGGAAGAGGCAAAAGAGGTGTTAAAAGCCCATCTCACGCCAACCCCAAGACTTAAAGAGGGAAGAGCCATCGCTCTTTCCAGGTTAGCCACCTCTATGATCGACGTCAGCGATGGGACGGTGAGCGACATAGGCCACATCTGCGAGGCTAGTGGGGTAGGGGTTCGGCTATGGGCCGATGCCCTTCCCATCTCTCCCGCCACACGTGCCGTCGCTAAGGCCTTGGGCCAAGAGCCTTTAGAATGGGCCCTCCATGGGGGTGAGGATTACGAACTCATCTTCACCGCCCCAGCCGACAAAGCAGAAAAACTGGCTGCCCTCGTCGAAGACGAAACGATGACACCTGTGACCATCATCGGCGAGATCATCGAGGAGGGGATGAACTTGGTCCTTCCCAGCGGCGAAAGCCTCCCCTTGGAGCCCAGGGGCTGGGATCACTTTCGAAGGAGGTAAGATGAAAAGAGCCCTAACTATCGCTGGCTCCGATTCGGGGGGCGGGGCTGGTATCCAAGCGGACCTCAAGACCTTCGCCGCCCTAGGGGTCTACGGCATGAGCGTCCTCACCTCCATCACCGCCCAAAACACGGTGGGGGTGCAAGGGATCTACGACCTCCCTCCAGAGTTCGTGGGGCTCCAGATCGACTCTGTCCTTACCGATATCGGTGCCGACGCCGTCAAGACAGGAATGCTCTCTAACTCTAAGATAATAGCCGTAGTAGCAGAAAAACTAAGACAATACCAGGTAGAGAACCTAGTAATCGACCCGGTGATGATCGCCAAAAGCGGGGATCCCCTCCTGAGAGAGGAGGCTTATGTTACCTTGGTCCATGACCTCTTTCCCCTGGCCAAGGTGGTGACCCCCAACCTTCACGAGGCCAGGGTCTTATCTCGTCTTCCCATCTCAAACCTAGAGGAGATGAAAGAGGCAGCCAAGGCGATCCATAGGTTGGGGCCGCAGAGTGTGGTGGTCAAAGGAGGGCACCTTGCTGGAGAGAGCGTTGACCTCCTTTATGACGGCCAGCGGTTTCTACAGTTCCCCGGCCCTCGCCTCGACACGAAAAACGACCACGGTACCGGTTGCACCTTCGCCTCGGCCATAGCCGCAGGACTAGCCAAGGGCCTGGATCTCCCAGAAGCAGTAAGGGCAGCCAAGGAGTACATCACCCAGGCTTTGCAAGGGGCGATAGATTGGCATCTGGGAGGAGGCCACGGCCCCGTGCACCATTTCTTCGCCCTATGGTAAGAGTGGGCAGCCTTTTGACACCATCGCCCATTTGAGTTACCATCTCTTTACCGGAGGGGAGAAAAGTGACCGACTTACAGAAGATAGCCCAATCAGCCTCAGAGGCCCTGGAGGCCAAGAACGCCATTCGGGAGAAAGCCCTCCCCCTCTCTCGGGAACTGGTCAGACATTCGGCCAATACCATTCGCGCCGTCCATCGAGGAGAACTGGCCGAAGGGAAAAAGATGTTGGTCGAGGGAAAGAGGTTGGCCCAGGAACTGAAGGCTAATCTAGCCGACCATCCCGACCTCTACCACTCCGGCTATACCCAGGATGCCCTTAAGGAGTTCGCCGAGGCGAATATCACCTACGCCCTCATAGCCGGGGAGGAACTGCCTAGCCCTGAGGAACTGGAGGTAGAATATCCGGCCTATCTTAAAGGGTTGGGGGAAGCGGCAGGGGAGATGAGACGCCATATCCTCGATCTCATCCGGCACGGAGAGACGGAAAGGGGTGAGGAGATCCTGGTTTCCATGGATGATATATATAGCCTCTTGGTGACTATCGACTACCCTGAGGCTATAACCTATGGCCTCCGTCGCATCACGGACATGGTGCGCGGGGTTCTCGAGAGGACGCGGGGCGACCTCACCCTCGCCATCCGCCAAACCGAACTGGAGAAGGCGCTCAAGGATTTCGAGGAGAGGAATCTAGGAAAATAAACATTGGCTCTTCTTTGCCTTAGTTGGAGATGCTCATGTTGGTCATCGATGGACACAACTTGATAGGCCAGATAGAAGAGATCTCCCTCTCCGACCCCCACGATGAGGAAAAATTGATCAAACGTCTAGAGGAATACCATCGAGAGAGGGGGACGCCCATCATCGTGGTCTTCGATCCAGGGCAAGCGCCCCCTCCGGCCAAGAGGCTGCGGGGAAAGGGGATCAAGATCCTCTTCGCCCCTCCAGGCTCCAAAGCGGACACCCTTATAATCAACCTCGTAAAGAAAAGCCCCTACCCCAAGGGCTTAACCATTGTCTCCTCGGATCGGGAAGTGCGCCGGGCGGCCCGGGCCAGAAGAGCCAAAACGATGACCGCCCAAAGGTTCGCCAGGACGCTATCCTGCCCTAAAACGCCGCCCTTCACGGAACCGACGATTAAAGAAAAAGGGCTCTCCTCCTCTGAAGTGAAGGAGTGGATGGCGATCGCAGAAGATTTAGACTGGCTTCCTAGTCACTAGCCAGCCTTATAGCCCGAATCCGCCAGCAGGCCGTTATACGCCATATCAACCTATTGTAAAAGGGGAATGCTCAAGCCCTTGCTCTTCTGCCACATCCACGCCAGCCACAAATGTCGGCTTAGCCGCTGCCACGTCTGTATCGCTTGTGCCTTCTCGGCAGCGTTGAGCCCGTACGGGCCGTAAAGGCCCCGCACGTAAAGGTCGCTCAGCCAGCTCACCTCTTGGACGGTAGAGGCCAGGACGGCACTAAAGCGCTTGTCTTGGGCCAGCTCGGCCACTCGCCCTACTAGATCTGCCGCAAACTCGTATGGCGTGGTTGCCACCCCCGCCGGCACGGCCAACCGTTGCCCGTGGCGATAGAGGCGCTGGTATAACGTGACCACCGCCGCCACTGGGGGCATACGACGTAGCCGCCAGCCGTCGGCGACCCACCAGGCGAGGCTCCCCAGCGTCAGGACTACCAGAGCGCCCAGTAGGCTAAGTAGCCCAAGCCGGACTATCCGGACCCGTCCATCGCCCATCAGTTTTAGCGGTGCCTCAGGCTCAGGGGTTTCAGGCAGGGGAGTCTCAGCTGGGCGCTCGATGGGCGGACGTCCGCCTGTAGGCTCGAACTCCACCCAGCCATAGCCGGGGAAGTAGATTTCGACCCACGAGTGGGCATCGGCCTCGGTGACGACGTAGTGCGCTTTCGGTGCGTCGTAGGTCCCACTGGCATAGCCCACAGCCAATCGCGCCGGGAGGCCGGCTGCCCGCGCCAGCACCACCATCGCTGTGGCGTAATAGTCGCAATACCCTTCCCGCAAATCGAACAAAAAGTAGTCGGCCACATCTCGGCCCGGCGGGGGCGCGGGCAGATCTAGGGTATAGGGGAAGGCCCGCAGATAACGCTCGATGGCGCGCGCCCGGTCGTAGGGGGTGGGCGCGGTCGCAGTCAGGTCGCGCGCTAGCGCCAGCACCCGTGGGGGAACCTCATCGGGCAGGGCCAAGTAGCGATCCCGCACCCAATCCGGGTAGTCGCTTCCCGCGGATCGCAACTGCTCTTCACTGACGAGCGGGATCAGCGAGTCGGCCCGGTAGGCCGCCGCCACAATCTGTGCGCCAAAGGCGTCGCCGGGAGCACGCCAGGCTATGCTATAATTGTGATCGGCTGTCACCAACTCTCCGGCCACGTACAGCAACCCTCCCAGGTCACCGACGGCCTCTATCTTCTGCCGTACTGCTCGATGGAACTGTGACGTCACCGAGACGCCTTCAAAGGCAGCCAGTTCACCCGCCTGGTACTCGACATTCTCTATCGCTCCCGTGTACCAACCATGACCAGTGTAACGGTCGTAGGTGAGACCCCGCCAGTAATAGCGCGGTAGCTGGCTCAACGCAATCTCGGGCATGCCGGGCGGCAGGTCGCCCGTGCTGATGACCATCACCACATGCTCTGAGAGCTCCGGCCCGGAGCCGAGCAGATGACGGTGCGGCAGGCCAGCCGCGCGCACCTGATTGAAGACAGTGGCCGGGCCGGGGCCTGGTTCTAGCCCGAGTGAATCGGCAACTTGCTTCCCCCCGCTGTCTCGTTCCATGAGCAGTCGTTCTGCGAATTGGGTGATCTGTCGCCAAGAGACCGAGGGCACCATCATAGCAGTCACCATTAGCGTCACCGATATTCCGATCGTCGCCAACATCAGTTCGAGCCGAATGTCCTGGTAAAAGTCGGTCCCTTCTCTTTCCCAGCCACGTTCGCGGGCGTTTTGCCCAATCAACGCTCGAAGCATCCACGTTGCACCCAGCAGTGGCACCAAGAAGTAAGGGGGACCCCCAACGTAGGAGAGTGTGATCGCCAGCAATGCACCGGCTGGGACGATTCCCTGAATTGTCCGCTCGCGCCGGCGCACCGCCCAGCCAGCCCAAACGGCCACTATCCACAGAGTTAGGCTCCACAGCAGCGCCGTCGCTACCGGATCAAAGGCGGCTTGGCCCTTGGTTAGCGCCAGCAACCAGTCACGCACGCGGGTTAGCAATGTACTCACACCCGTGCTCAGTTCCGCCAGGGCCAGTGCGACCGGCATCCCATCCGGCGGGCTGTCTAGCGGCCAGCGGAAACCTCCCCAGGCCAATTCAGCCAGCGCCCGCAACAACGCCATTAAAGGCCTGTCCAAGCGTCCCACACGTATAAGGCCCGCCTCAGCTCCCAAAACGATGGCTAGGATACCCCCCAACCAACCCGGCAGTGGTGACTTGGCCAGTACCCACCCCATCAGTACGCCAGACACAGCCACGGGCAATATCAGACCAATGTCTAGGCCACGGACGAGGTACGATAGCCCTAGCGCCACGCTTCCCTGTGCGGTCAGGAGCAACGCTACTGATAACAACGTCTGCGCGCCTAACCGGCGGACGATCCAACCCAGGAATCGCGCAATGAGAGTATCCATCACGACAACCTCTTCCACTCCATATCGTGAGGCCGGCGCACTGGTATCGCTCGCCCTGTGGCCGAAACGCGCCACTCCCATTGTCCATGCCGGCCAGGGCGGACCTCAGGTCGGTCGAACAGGTCGTGGGTGATGACATAACGCGCCACCCCTAAATCCGAGAGCAAAGCCATCGTCCCGCTCACGTCGCCGGTCCCGCCAAAGGAAACAGGGTCCAACAGCAACACCGTAGGAGCAGCGCCGCGGCGTAGCAGGGGTAAGAGCGCCTTCATCCAATCGCCTTCCACGTCGGGTGTGATAATGACAAGACTGCTCCGCTGCCTGAAGGCAGGTTGTAGCCGTCCTAGCAACTCATCCAGGGGACGCGATCCGGGAGCCACTAGCGCCAGCGCGTGCAGAATCGCCAGGCACTGGGCATCCCCCTTCTGCGGCGGCAGCCACACCAGCTCCTCGCCGTGCGCCACCAGCCCCACAGCCTGCCCCGATCGCAGGCCCCGGTCGGCCAGCGATGCCGCCAGAATTACGCCGTGTTCCTCGGTAGAATTCCAATCCTGGCCTAACTGAACGCGCTGATCCAGGTCCAAAAAGATCCACCAGTCGCTGGTGGGTGTGCTGTCAAAGAGCCGCACAAAGAGGGCGTCGTGGTGGGCAGAGATGCGCCAGTGGATCCACCTCAGGCTGTCACCGGGGTGGTAGTCGCACACGCTGGACGAACTGACCGTCTGTTCGAGGGTGTCAGTGCGCAAGCGACGACCCTCACCGGCCCTCCCGCCCGGCACTACCTCAATGGCTGGCAAGGGGACGATGGGCGGCATCACCAGCAAGGGACTGGCTTCGAGATAATGGAGGCTGACCGTATAGAGCCCCAAGGGGTCGCCGGTACGCAGGCTGGTGGGGCCGAGGGTATACAAGCCTCGACGGGTACAAACTCCACTTGTGTGCCACCGGTTCGAAGAGCCACCGCCCACGCCCGTCGCCCGGCTGACCTCGTAGTCGGGCAGGGTGGAGTGATCTATTAGTTCGACCCACAGAGCAGGTGCCCAGCCGTCGTTGACCAGCGTGAAGCGCTCCTGCAACCGGTCGCCAACCTGCGCCCAGCCAAAACGCATCTCGCGAGTGAGCCACAGGCCGTGCGCCAGCGACCGTGCCCATAGATAGCCAATCAGCCATCCTCCACCCAGCCCCACCAGCAGAACTACCCAGCCCCGGTAGGGGAAGGCTAGTTGCAGAAATAGTAGGAAGCCAATCAGAGCCGGCAAAAGGCGCGAATTGAGTTGTAATCGGGGGTCAGGTACTCCTCCGCGCGTCGTGCGGTTGTTGCCCATTTTACCTTCGGGACGCAAAGAGACATAGATTCACGCTGATTTTCGAGAAGAGCCCATTCTTAGGTCATCTTTACCACGATATCGGTGATGACATTCGCCGCCTCGTCCCCTCGGTCGGCGGAATTGCTCAAGTGTCGGTATATCTCTCTCAACTTCAGCATATCCACCACATTCTCCACATCTTTCGGCCCACTGAAGAGGTCAGCCAGCGCCTCGCGATAGATGTCCTCCACCCGATTCTCCAGGGCCTTGGCTCGCAAGGCGTGCTCATTGGCCACACCAGGGTGATCCTTTAGACGCAGGGTAGCCATGTAGATCTCGTTGGCTGCCGTCTTCAAGAGAGATACCATCCGCCGCAGGTAGGAGTTGGGCTCCACGTTGAGGATGGTCATCTCATCCACCGTGGAATAGCCGTAATCTAAGATATCGTCGATGGCTCTGGAGAGGGCGAATATATCCTCCCGGTCGATGGGGGTGACGAAGGTACGGTTCAGTTCATCGATGAGGATGCGCCGCAACTCATCCGCCTCCTTCTCCGCCTTGGTAACCTTCTCCGCCGCCTCTCCACCCCGATCTTTCATATACTCTTCCAACCCCTCCATACCCTCCAGGGTCTTGGCTGCCTGTTCCATGAGAAGCCGCACGAACTTATCTTCCTTCCCTCCCAATAGCCTTCTAATGCTCATGGCCTATCTCCCTCCCAAAAAGGAACTCATCGGAATGTACAACAGTGCTGCCAAAAGGGCGGTGATGGGCAAGGTAAGGAGCCAGGCGGTGAAGATCTCGCCCGCCACTCCCCAACGAACTTTCGACAACCTCTCCGCCGAACCTACCCCCATAATGGCTGAACTAACCACCTGGGTGGTGGAGACCGGTCCCCCCAGGAGGGCCGCACCTAGGATCACCGTAGCCGAGGTGGCCTGGGAGGCGAAACCATGGATGGGCCGGATACGATATATCTTCGCCCCTAAGGTCTTGATAATCCGCCACCCTCCCGAAACGGTACCCAAAGATATAGCCGCGGCGCTGAGAGCGATGACCCACCAAGGGACTACGAAATCCCGCGACCAACCACCAGCCACCAAGCTCATGCTGATTATCCCCATCGTCTTCTGAGCATCGTTGGTACCATGGCTCAAGGCCAAGGCTAGCGAGGTTATTACTTGTAGGCGCTTAAAAAGGGTATTGATGCGGGGAGAAGCCCCTCGCGCCAGGAAGAGAACCAGTTTCATAAAAAGATGGCCTATCACCAGACCCAAAAGCGGCGAGATTACGAGAGCCATTACCACCTTGAGTAGGCCGCCCATCTGTATAGCCCCTAACCCCTCCGCTAGCCCCACAGCGCCCACCAGCCCCCCCACCAGGGCGTGAGAAGAACTGGAAGGGAGCCCAAAAGCCCAAGTTATCAGGTTCCAGACTATAGCGCTCACCAGGGCGGCCAAGATCACAACCATGGTCACGCTACCGGGACTCACTAGATCCTTGCCGATGGTGGTAGCCACTGCCACCCCGAACAAGAAGGGAGCGCAGAAGTGGGCGATGGCGCTCATAAATAAAGCCTTGCGAGGGGTCATAGCCCCAGAAGAGATCATGGTGGCCACGATGTTAGAACTATCGTGGAAACCGTTTAGGAAGTCGAAAATCAGAGCCACAACGATAGAAGCAACCAGCAGAATCAAGAGATCTTACTCCTCCCTTCACAATATGTAATTCCATCCCCCTTAGCCTCTTCAGCAAACCTGGGACTCCTCAGACTTTTAGAAATAGATAAACCCTTTGCCCTGGATAACTTCCCCCATGAACCGTTGGGATTCGAATCGTTATAGCGAGAGAAGCGGCAAGAGATGGTACGGGCGCAATCTCTTTCCACTGCGCTAAACGAGGAGATTTCTACCAATCGCCTCATACTCCTCCGGCTCCTCCTCCATCTTCCAAGTACTAACCAAGTAAACCGGACAACACAAGGCCGTAGTCAGACCGCCCTCCAGCTATGCAATTTCAGGCAGCCCCGCTTTCCCTCCAAGGCGCTGACTGCTCAGCCAGCCCACCAGAGCGAGACCGCCTACCAGGCCGAAAACGGGCTCGAAACCAAACCAGTCAATCATTTTTCCAGCCAGCACCGCCAAGAGGCTGACGATGCCCAGAACCGTGTTCAGTAACCCCCAATAGGTCGGTCGCTCTTTGACAGGCACAATGTCCAGCAGCACGCTCCTTTTGCCGATGTATTTGCCGCTGTTCCGAACGCCCATCAGTAGAAAGACAAGCGTGAACGCATAGCCGGGGAGTGTGCTCGCCGGCGGCAACAGGGAGGCGGCCAGTGCAGCCAGCGCGCCGATCAGCAAGGCAGCCCCGGGGACGGCCAACGCCGCAGCCGCCGACAACTGGAGCGTCACTTTGTTCCCTCGCCGCTGGCTCAGGTGATCCCAAAAGAGGTTGGAAACGATTTCGGAGAAGGCGAGGGAGGAAAGATAGATCCCCGCCATGGCGACTGGAACACCCAGCACCTCTGTGGCGTACACGATATAGAAAGGGTCAGCCAGCCGCTGGCCTATGTTCATCAGAATCAGCGTGCCCACCAGCCGACGATAGGCGCTGTCACGGCCCAGCAGTGTCGGCGCATGGCGCAGTTGTCGCGCCCAGGAAGCCCGGCCACTCTCGGTCTCCACGATCGGCTCGACTATGGCCCAGAAGACCACGACAGCCAAGCCAAGAAAAACAGCGGCCAGTAGGATGAGCCCGGCGTAGCGGTCGATTGTGGGTGGCCCCGGCCCTGTGTTGAGAATCTGACGCACCAACAGACCTGCCCCAAAACCCATTACGCCAGCCCAGAGGTTACGCCGGGCAAAGAAGCGGCCACGCTGAGAGGCGGGGATAGCCTTGCCGATGACGTCGAAATTCGGCACTGAGCCAGCGCCATGCGCCAGATAGGATATAGTAAAGAGCACAAAGAAGAGCGGCAGCAGAAGGTCAGCCCTTGACAGGGCCAGAATGGCTAGGGCGATGAGGGCATAACCCGCGCAACGGGTCGATTCAGCCTTCACATAGTAGGGCGACTTGCGGGTTTCGTTCTGGACACGTCCGGCCACGAACAGTTGGGGGAGAAAATAGCAGCCATAGCGTATCGTCGACAGCAAGCCCACCAGGGCGTTGGAGCCCCCCAACTGCTTGACGAAGAGCGCCAGCACCAGGCTGGGATCAGCCAGGGTTTGGCCCAGTTGGGCCAGCGCCTCGTGCAGGATGCCCAGGCGAAAATTGCGGCTTTCGTATAGGTCGGACGATGAGCGCAAGGCCGTATGGGAGTTCAATTGAAGATCCCCTCTGAGGCTGAGAATAGGCGTACCTTTTGGGCTAAACTCTCAACGAGGGAGCGTGGCCCCATGGCCGTGCCCTCAAGAGTGGCCGCCGCCGCGCCACAAGCCACGCCCCAACGCAAGACCTCCGGTCCAGAATAGTCGTGACTCAACCCCCACACCAATCCGGCCACCAGCGCGTCGCCTGCACCAATTGGGTTGCGTTCATCAACCGCTGGCGGTTTGGCCTGCCAGATATTCTTCCCGTCCGAGTAGAGCGCCCCGGCTCGGCCGAGTGAGATGACGACATTTTGTACGCCGAGAGGGTGAATCTTGCCTATGGCCTCGCGCGCCTCCTCCGGCGAGGTGACACGAGTTCCGGTTAGCTCACTAGCCTCAGCGGCGTTGGGTTTGACCAGGAAGGGTCTCGCTGCGCACCCGGCTCGCAATGGCTCACCGCTCGTGTCGAGCACCGCTTGCGCGCCGGCGGATTGTACCAACCTGATCACCTCGGCATAAAACGTCGTCGGAACACCGGGCGGCAGGCTGCCAGCAAGCACCCACCAATCGCCCGGTTGGGCGAGGGCGCGGATTTTCTGAAGCAGTGCAGTTTGTTCGGCAGTGGTGATAGTTGGGCCAGGGTCGTTCACTTTGAGATAATGCGCATGGTCCTCGGTGACAATGCTGATATTGGTGCGTGTCTCGCCCGCGACCTGCGCAAAATCGGTGTGGATGCCCAGCTCTGCCAGCCCGACTGTCAGCCTTTCGCCGGTTGCGCCGCCGACGAAGCCCAGCGCTATGCTCTCCACGCCGAGGGCGGCTAGTGCCCGCGATACGTTGAAGCCCTTGCCGCCGCAGTCAACTCGGACCGTGCTGGCGCGCACCACTTTGTCGAAGGTGAACGCCGGCACAGTCAGTTCGCGGTCGAGCGCCGGGTTGAGGCTGAGGGTATAGATCATCGTTCCCACCATAGTTCGATGAGCGCGGCCTCGGCCCCGCGGGTCCACACATCACCGGGCCCCAGACATGCCGCCACATCCGGTACAACCGTCTTGAGATCGGCTAGGCCGGTGAGGGGCAGGCCGCTGATCTGCGGAAAGATGACTACTTTGCCCGGGTAGCGGCCTTCCATCATCGCCCGGATGCCGTCCAATGCCGCTTCCATCCCCCCCACTGCGGCCACCGACTGATTAGGCGAGAGTTCACCGGCCAAGGCCTTGCGGATCACCGCCAACTGATCGGCCAAGGTCGAGCCGGAGGTGCCGGTGAATTGCGCGTTATGGAGAGAAACCGCGCTCAGATTGAGCGGAGCGAACGTGCCGTTGGGGATGCCAGCGAAAAGGACGAGCATCCCATTCGGCGCCATCGTCTGCGCGGCTTCGGCCATCACCTCGGCTGAAGGCACGCAGACAACCACGTCGTCGGCCCCGCGATTATCGGTCTCACGCGTCACAAACGCACGCAGCGATTCAGTTTCATCAGCATAACGGTGTCGCGAACCTGCCGAAGGGTTGAACGCCACGAAGCGCTTGCGGTGCAGCGCCGCTAGCGGGTCGAAGCGCGCTACGAGCGCGGCCAGCCGCATGGCATTGATATCCGTGGCGAGGATGAGCGCCGGGCCAGGTGACAATTCAATGGCGCGCTGGACGTGCATTCGCCCCATCGGGCCGCCAGCGCCCACGAAGAGAGCAGTGCCGCCCGCGCGCAATTCACAGCGGTTACGCGCTTGGCCATAGGCGGCTGCGATATCCGGTCCGGGATGGCCGAAGTAGGCGGTGCAGTCGTAGTGGATGCGGCCAACATCTATCAGCGGATGGCTGTCGAGCGGGGTGCGCCCGACGAGGTTGAAGGTACCCCGTCGGGCGAGCAGTTTGGCGGCTTCACTCACAGCCTGCGCCGAACGCGGGTCGAGGAGCACGATGTCGTCAAACCCAATGCCAGCGGTCAGTTCCGACCGCAGCGCCCGATAGCCTTCTGGCGTCAACCCATCACGCACCACTAGCGTCGCGCCGCGAACGGTTGCTTCCCGCTTCACGAGCGCAAACAGTGATGGAGGAACGTCTGTGGTCACGATGGTTGCCGGCGCGTCGAGACCGCAGGAGAACTTGTATTCAGTGGAGTCGCCGGGCCGGCCCACAATCCACATGACCCCGCCGGACTTTGGAGCGAGCCGGCGGCGCTGGCTGTAAGCGGCCTCCACACAGGCCCACGGCTCCATCAGCGCGGTTTCAGCATAGCCCAGGTCACCTTCCAAGGGCAGGACATAGGAGCCGTCATCACCCTGAAGGACCTCCGGGCCCATGAGATGGAATTGGATCAGCCCGCCAGGTATGGTGTAACCATAGGCTGTGCTTTTACCCCGTTCGTAGATATCCGGCTGGAGCGCCAACCGTTGGCCAGGGCGAAATTGGTCTTGCAGTTTCTTGCCCACTTTCATCACCGTAAGGGCAACTTCGTGGCCCAAGCGGGTGGGTTGGGTAGCCAGGTTGCGGTTGTATAGTTTTGGATGTTTGCCGCCCTGTTGAATTACTTTCACGTCGGAAAAACACAAACCCGCCGCGTCCACCCGCACCAGCAGTTGCTCGGCGTTCGGCTCCAACACAGGAAAACTCTCTGGTTTTCCGTTGCGCCCGATGTTCTCCACACCGGGTCCGTACATGTTCCACCCCCAGGCTTGAGAGGGGATAGGCGCTTCGGATGAACGATAGAGATCAAAACGAGATGACATGTTGCACCTTCACAGCACTATCTTGAATGGCTCGAGAGGCGTTAAAAGATGTCCAGGAGTTCACTGAGTTCATGAATCACCAGGTCGGGCTTGAGTAGTGAATCAGCCTGATCCTTTTGGGGCAAACTGCGGTTCTCTATGAGTATGGCCATGGCAAAACCGGCCCGCCTGGGGCCCACCACGTCGCGCGAGATTTGATCGCCCACGTAGGCTGACCGGGCCGGACTGACACCAGCATGGCGAGTCGCTTCCAAGAATATCGCCGGATGGGGCTTGCGCCAGCCAAAGGTGGAAGAGAGTATCACCGTTGGAAAATAGTCGGCCAGGCCGTATTCCTCCAAGCCCTGAGGGACTGCATTGGCACTGATCGTATTACTGATCACTCCCAAGCGGTAACCGCGTCTGGCCAGTTCGGCCACCACCAGTCGGGCGTCGGGACGCACTATTCGGCGGCCCTCCGTGCAACGCCACAGATGGGTCAGTTGTTCTGCCAGGGGTTCGATCTGCTCAGATGGCCACTCGGCCAGCATCCAGCGAGTCCATATTTCCTTTTCAGGGGCCTCGATCAGGGTCTCTTGTGCCCACTGGCGATAGGCCCGGTACCGCTCCGCCAGTCGCTGATAGAACCCTTCTGGTGCACCTTTCGCCTCTAAAAGGGCCATGAGCTGCTCCACTGACTGGCGGCGCAGCTCTTCGTCGTCAACGCGAGTCCGCAAGGTAGTGCCCATGTCAAAAAAGACAGCCTCAATGTCCTTGGTCATTTCCCCTCTCCATCCCTGGAATTGTCTGGCCTTACCAAAGATTACACGCGATCCGTTCCCTTCTTTCGAATAGCGTGATCGTGTTGTGATCTACCCGCTGGAGAGCCATAATCCCCTCGGAGAGGCGTGCCCCCACATTCTCAAGCCGGTGAGCATCTGAACCCAGAGTAATGATCGGCTCAATTCCGCGATCCTCGGCTTCGGATAAGTAAAGGGAGAGCAATTGATCTGAGGGATAGATCTCCCCCACAGGGCGCCTTAACCCACTGGTGTTCACCTCGATCCCCACCTCAACTTCCAGAAGGCTTTTGATGAAAGATTCAGCGGGAGCGCGATAGCGATCGAAAGGCACGGGAGGGTGAAGTCTACCTGTGTATTTCTTGATCAGATCAGGGTGGGCCATAACATCGAAGAACCCACTGCGGACCGCCTTAACCATCAGCCCAAAATAGTCATGATAGATATTTTGTGCTTCCTGATTATTGAATAGGGCTGGTGCGTTACGAGACGGACCGAAAAACACGCCGTTCAGGTGGTGGATCGCCCCAAGGATGAAATCGAAACGGCGACCGATGAGATCCTCATAGCGCTGGATCGTGGCCGCGATGTCATCCTCTCGCCCCTCGTAATAGTCTATCTCCAAGCCCACCCGTATCGTCAACTGCGGGTAACGTTCCTGGCAGAGCTGGATCTGGGCCCAGTGATCTACCAGATCCTCCGGTGAGATGAAGTAGTCGGGTTCGGTTAACATCAGGTGGTTAGTAAAGGCGATCTCCCTCAGGCCCAAGGCGATTGCCTGCTGGCAACATTCTTCTTCGGTGGCGTTGGCATCCACGGTCACTGCCGTGTGGATATGGTAGTCAACCAGCCCTTGCCCTCTCATCCCCGCTTCCCCCCTTTTCACAGGACAGGCACCTCTAGTAGTTGATGGAAATGTTCGATGTAAAAGTCGGCATGAACACCCTCTCCGTAGTTGAAGGCCACCGTCGTCATGCCCACGGCCTTTGCCCCTTGCAATTCTGACGCTCTGTGACCGACGAAGGCCGCCTCGTCCGGCTCGATCCCCAGTTCATCCAAAGCCATGCGGTAGATGCGAGGGTCCGGTTTGCGCACCCCTACCTCGCAGGAGGAGACAAAGGTGTCCCACAGATGACCGATGCCCTCTCGTTCAAGCCATCGCCGCTTTAAGGCCGTGGGGTGATAGGTATCGGTCACGATGCCCAGTAGAAAGCCGCGCCTTTTCAAGGCCAGTAACGTCTCCTTCACCCCAGCGAAGAAAGAAATGTCGGCGTTTTCCTCCTCAAGCACCTGCCTTCCGCGGGCCAGATTCTCCTCGCCGTGAACACCGTGGAATCTCAACAACTGGTCTTGGTACGCTCGCTTGGTAATCTTGGCAATCATAGCCATTGTCCTAACCTCCTCCCGCTCTCGCTGAGGCATGGGAGAAGGGTTCAAGCCCAATTCAGACAAGAAAGCAGCAAACCGTTCCCCTTTGTGGGGGCGATGGTAGAGAAGATCTCCCGTATCGAAGAGCAAGGCCTTAATTCGCTCTTTTCTCTCTTTGGAGGTGACTCTCCTCTGCGGTGATCTCTTCATCTCACCTTCTAATACATCCAACAATTCGTTCATATTACGGAGTACAAAGTCGGGCACCACATCAGGGCTTTCCTGACCCTCAAGAGGTAGGTGCCCGATCAGAATCGCCAGGCGATAGCCGGCTCGCCTAGCGCCGAGGACATCGCGCGAGATCTTATCGCCGATGTGAACGCAAGAGTCGGGTGCCACTCCTGCCAATTGAGCGGCGTACAGAAATATGGCCGGGTCGGGCTTGCGCCGGCCGTAGACAGAGGAGAGGACGACGGGGTTGAAATAATGGGCGATCCCATACCGCTGGAGGGTGTAGGGTACCTGTCCTCGACTCATCACGTTGCTGATGCAACCGATCTTGAGCCCCATCTCTTTGATGGCTTCCAGCACAGTCGGTATTTCGGGGCGCATCTCCCTTTTGTGGAACCCGGTCTCGATGAAGAAGGAGAGCTCTTCTGCTACAGCCGCTAACTTCTCTGGCGTCAGATTGAGGCCGGCGAAGATATACTCTTGCCAGATCCTTGGGGACTCCAGTTCCAAGAGGGAGGCCTCTTTCCAGGCCTCATATCGAAGAAGGCCTTTCTTGATGACTTGATATAATTCCTCAGTCGCAAGCCCAGGGTCGAGGCCTCGCTCCACGAGTTGCTGACGCAACTGGGCAGTGGCTGCTAGACGAAATTCATCATCGTAGTATACCTTCTCAATGGTGCCGCCCATGTCGAAGAAGACGGCTTGAATAGTCATGGATATCCTTTCAGTCGTTATCGTCGTGATGAGGGGCACTCCCACCTCTCGAGATGGGAGCGCCCCCTCTCTTTGGCCACCGAGAAGGCCCTGAGAACTGGCCTTGCCTCTTTCTCGTTAATCTTCTATGTGGACGGTCCAGAAGTCGCGGATGTCGGGCAAGTTGAAGTAGCACCAGTCATAGTCGAGGCCCCACAGTATCTCCCTGGCTACGTCCCAGCCGAACATGCCCTCCGGGAGGGCCATATCAGTGCGCGTGGGGAGATCGCCAATGACAAAGTAAGGCTCGAAGCCTTTGCCGCCCTCCTCGTCGCCCATATACCAGCGGATCATGAGTTTAGCGGCATTGGGATGAGGGGCTAGGTTGGCCATGCTAAGGGTGGTACCATAATACAGGCCCGCCATCGGTTTGGCGTTGATCGCGGCCTCGAAGGCCAGGTCGCCCTTGAGCACGTCGCGGTACTTGGAATAGCCGAAGAAGCCTACCGGCGCTTCGGTCTGGCCCTTGGTGCCTACTGCCTCGGATGCATCGCCATCGCTGGCCGTCAATATGACCTCGTTCTCTATCAGATCCTTGATCCACTGATGCCCGGCCGTGGGGCAGTCTTCATCCAGCACGATGGGTTTGCCGAACTCCTCCTCGTAGCCCTGGGCCATGATGTCGGCGTTCTTCACCATCATGCTGAAGAAGTTGAAGATCTCGCCCGAGGCGAAAGGATCCTTGAAGACCACCCTTCCCTTCCATTCTTCCCGGGTGAGGTCCCACCAGCTGTCGAAGGGGGCCTCATCGTAGATCTCGGAGTTGTAGGTCATCACCTTCATCCCGAAGTGCTGGATGAGTATAGGCTCGCGCCACTCCTCGGGGATCACCTCTACCAGTTCCGTGGGCACGTAGTTCCATATTAGGTGCGGTTTCAGCAACTCGTTGATTACGGTGGGCGGGTCGCCGAGGAAGATGACATCCGCGTTATAGACCCCAGCGGCTTGCTCTGCCTTGACCTTCAGGGTCAGGTCGGGGGTGCCAATGTCATATCCCTCCACCGTAATCCCCGGGTAGGCCTCCATGAAGGTCTCGGCGACGTCGAAGACGCGGGAGGAACTGGAATAGACGACGACCTTCCCTTCCTTCTTAGCCGCCTCGTAGATAGCGTCCCAGTCGTCCTCAGCGGGAGCGAAGGGGCCGATCTGGGCTGCCTCCAACCAGGCCCGCTGCTCTGGGCTGATCTCAGCGAGCACACCTGTCTCCGGGGTGGCCGTGACCACCACCTCCTTGGTGACCTCGACGGGAACCTCCTTGGTGACCACCACCGTCTCCACCACCTTCTCTGCGGTGGGAGCGGGGCCACAGCCGACAACGACGAGTGCCACCAGCGTCACCACGATCAACATAGTGCGTTTCATCGGAGTCCTCCTCATTCTTGACTAAACGAGACAACCCTGGCTCTTGTCAATTATGTCTGCCCCTGCTTATCACCCCCCTTCCCTTTCATTCCAATTTCAACAATTGCTCTGTTTGTTTGTCGTAGAGGTTTATAGTATCAGGCTCAAAGTGAAGCCACACCGGCTCATCTATCTCCACCTTGATCTGCCGCCGCGTTTCCTTGATGGTCAGCATTGTCTCGCCGCGCTTGGCGTGCACGACGATCTCTGAGCCAGCCGGCAGGACCGAATAGACCACGAATTCGACTGCCTCAGGGGCCGGCTCCAGGGAAAGGGCGATATCCTCAGGGCGGATGGCGGCCACCACTTCCTGGACGGAAGGGAGGCTGGTGTAGCCTATGCTGAAGGAGCCGAAGTCGAGCCTTGGTTGGCCGTCCTCGCTGCGCGCCGTGGCCTCTAGCAGGTTGATCTTGGGCGAGCCGATAAAGTCGGCCACGAAGAGATTGGCTGGCTGGCGATAGACCTCGTCCGGCGTGCCCACCTGGAACAGTTTGCCCTGGCACATGACCACGATCTGGGTAGCCATGGTCAGAGCCTCCAATTGGTCGTGGGTGACGTAGATCGTCGTGGCCTGCGCCGAGCGGTGCAGCCGCTTGAGTTCAGAGCGCATATCCATGCGCAGGCGGGCATCCAGGTTGGAGAGGGGTTCATCCATGAGGAAGACTTCGGGACGGGCGGCGAGCATTCGAGACACGGCCACCCTTTGTTGCTGCCCCCCGGAGAGTTCGTGCGGATAGCGCCTTTCCATGCCCTCCATCTTGAGGTCAGCCAGCGACCGCTTTACACGGTCCGGGATCTCTGACCTCTTTAGGCTCTTGAGTTCCAGCCCGAAGGCGATATTCTCGAAGACCGTCATATGGGGCCAGAGGGCATAGCTCTGGAAAACCAAACCTACGCCTCGTTCGCCAGGAGGCACGAACAACCCCTCGCTCCTGGAAAAGACGACCCGATCGCCAATGCGGATTTCCCCCTCATCGGGCTCCTCCAGGCCGGCGATGCACCGGAGCACCGTGGTCTTGCCACAACCCGAAGGGCCCAAGAGGGTCAGGAAACTCCCCGGCTCCACCTCGAGGGTCAGATCGTCTACGGCGATAACCTCGCCGAAACGCTTGGTCAGATTGCGCAGTGTCAGCCCGATCATACTCCTCTCCTTGACTCTCTAGTTTATCTCAGGGCTGCTCCTATCTCTGTCCGGCGTATCCTGTTGATGATGAAATTGCCTGCAAAGATCAATATCACAAGGAAGGCAGCCAACGCATCTGTGTATTGCTCAAAGGGCTGTTCAGCGTAGCGGAAGGTCATGGTGGTCAGCACCCGCGTGGCGGGGGTTACCAGTAAGATAATCAGACTCAACTCGCGCATGGTGGTGATGAAGGTCAAGAGGGTGCCCGCCATAAGGCCGCTGCTGGAAAGAGGGAGGATAATTTTGCGGAAACGCCGGACCCACTTAGCCCCAACCACTGTGGCCGCTTCTTCCAGTTCCCCCGCCACCTGCATCACCGAAGCCACCCCCGCTCGCGAGGAGTAGGGCAGATGCTTGGTCACCGAGATGAGCACCAGGATGGCGAAGGTGCCATAGAGGGCGGGAATGGGACCCATCGGTTTGGCGAACATCGAGATATAGATGGCCCCAAAGGCGATGCTGGGCATCAAATAGGGCAGGAAGGCCATCTGCTCCACCAGGCGCGAGACACGGGTTCCTCTGCCCTTGACGATGGCGTAGCCCAAGAGGATGCCTATCAGCGCCGTGATGATAGCCGTCAGCACCGAGAGCCGGATGCTGTTCCAGGCGGTCTTGAGGATCATAGGGTCTCGCAGCAAGCCCGGGCTGCCTTCCGCGACACGCGGGTTGCTTTCGCCAATCCAGTAGTGAAGCGTCAGGTTGCTGAGAGCGTAATTGGCCTCATAGAACATGACGCTGCGGTAAAAGAGCACGCCCACAGGCAAAAAGACGGCGAGGGCAAGGAACACCAGAACCAAGGCCAAGATGGGATACTTCCAGCCCCGAAGAGGCGTCGGGCGGCCGCGGAACCCCTTGCCAGCAATGGTGTGGAAGCCCTTGCGGGCGCCGATCATGCGCTGATTGAAGTAGATAGTGACAGCGGAGAGAACGATCAGGACTAAGGCCAGGATGAAACCGTCGGCGAAAAGCCCCTGGCTGACGTTGCTGTACAACATGGTGGCGAGGGTGAAATAACGCACGGGCCTCCCCAGGAAGGCCGGCGTGCCGAAGGTGCCCAGCGTGCGGGAGAAAGTCAGGATGAAGGCTGAGAGAAAGGCTGGCATCATAAGCGGCAGGGTGATCTTACGCAGGACACGAAAGCGGCTGGCTCCAAAGAGTTCCGCTGACTCTTCCAGGCTGGAGTCCAGGGAGACCAAAGCCCCCGATAAGAGGAGGAAGGCGAAGGAGTAGTAGTGGAGAGAGAGGACGATGATAATGGGCACCGGTCCGTAGGCCAACCAATCGGGAACCTGGAGGCCGGTCACGTATTCCAGGAGTCCCTTAGCGCCACCGATGCGCGGGTTCTTGAAGATGATGATCCACGACAAGGCCAGAACCCAGGAGGGCAACATGTAAGGTATGGTCGCCACACTGGTGATGAACCGGCGCAGGGGTAGGTCCGTCCTTGTCACCAGCCAGGCCAGTATCGAGCCTGTGCTCAGGGCCAGCAACGTGGCTCCCAATGCGGTGGTGAAGCTGTTGCGCAAGGGGGCTATGAGCATGGCTTTGGTGACTTTGCTGGCGAACACCCGCTGCCAGTGAAAGAAGGTGAAAGCCCCCTCCTGGGCAGTTCGGGAGAAGCGTTCATCCCCTATCTGCCAGGTGAGGGAGGTCCAAATCATACTCCCCAAAGGGAAGAGGATGAGATAAAACATAAGGGCGATGAACAGGAAGGAGAGGATGATGTGAGGCGTGGTGATGTAGCGGCTCAGCCGTCGTGCCGCCGGTCTGGCTCTCGTCAGCGGAACGGGGACGCTGATGGCCATAGTTTCACCTCCGGTGGTTATATTTTCACCGAGGCCACGAAGTTGAGCCTCTCGCGGATATCGTCCAGTCTGTCCAAGGTAGCCATGGCCTTCTCCTCATCGACCATAGCCACAGCGATGATCAAGGCCTGGATGATGGCCATGGGCACGATCAGGGAGTGAAAGGCCATCACCGAGCCTCGACGAGCCTCCAGCAGCACATCCACTTTGTCTCTCAAGTGAGGCCCCAGGGTATCCGTGAGCAAGATCACCTTGCAACCAGAGTCGCTGGCGTACTCCAGCGTGGACACCATCACTTGGGAGAGGTTGAAGAATAGGAGAGCGAAGAAGACGTCTTCCTCCGTCAGCATTAGCAGATTTTCACACACTTCCCGACCCGATTGGGTGAGAGGCACCACTTCCAAGCCGAAACGCCGCAGGCGATGCTCCAACAGTTCTGCCAGGCTAGCCGAACCGCTCAGCCCGTAGACAAAAAGGCGCCGGCCTTCGCAGATCAAGCGGACCGCTTCGTCAAAGGCTTCCCGGGATACGGTACGGATGGCATCGGTGAGGTACTCGATCTCCATCGCTATCACTTGCTCAAAGATGTGGGCCCCAGGGCTCAACTCGGCCAGCTTCTTGCGCAGACGGTAGGCATGCCCGATCTTGTGCTTCACCAATTCCTGAAGTTGCTTGCGCAATTCGGGATAGCCCGATAGATCCAGGGAGGAGGCGAAGCGAACCACTGTGGCCTCGCTCACCTCCAGCCGCTTGGCCAGCTCAGCCGCGGAGAGGAAAGCCGCTTCCTCGTAGTTTCTCATCAGGTAGGTGGCGATCTTCTTCTCGCTCTTAGTCAGTTGGTCGAAACGCTTCGTGATCCCCTGATTGAACGCTTTCAGAGCATCCATCCACAACCCCCGCCTTTATGCAAGATGATACCACAGTTTTGTTGGTTTTGCAAGTAGTCTTTCATTACATGTTGAAGTCGGCTCGCGCCACAGATGTGAGTAGGATAGGCTCAACGGCCTTCTAGTGATCGCGTTCCCAGTTGGCTGCACTTGATGCTGGGCAAAGGGGAGAGCGCAGCCCTGCACTTGCGCACAAAGAAGCTTCTTTGGTCTCCCCCTTTTTGACCTCGCACTCGAAGGTGAAACTGTAGTCCAATAGGCTCAAGAACTCCGTTGTATCTCGCAGATCTCAGAGAATCGACCGACTACTCCTTGGTATACCCCTTGATATATATCGAACAAGCGCAAATAAAGTCCATGGTTCTTCATATTCGGAGTATAGGACGCCTTGATAGGCACGTATTCCCTTACCTCTTTAAGATTCCTTATATGACCCAGGGCATACATCGCTAGAAAGACTGCCCCCAGGCTGGTGGTCTCAATGACTTGCGGTTCGACGATATCCCGCCCAAATACATCGGCCATAATCTGGACCCAAAGGGGCGAGCGCAGGAAGCCGCCCGAACCTCGAACCTCTCGTATCTCTCCGGTAACCTCCTCTAGGGCGAGAAGCACGCTATACATTCGATAGGCCACACCTTCCATGATGGCTCTAAGAAAATGTCGACGGTCATGGTGTAGGGACAAGCCAAATAAGACCCCTCGCGCGTTGGGGTTCCAGTTAGGGCTCCTCTCGCCAGTTAGATAGGGTAGAAAAATCAAGCCCTCCGAGCCAGCGCCCACTTGGGCTGCCTCCTCATCGAGAGCTTTATATCTCTCTTCCTTGCCGGGGTAGAAATGATCTCGAAACCATTGGTATACTAGGCCACCATTGTTTATCGCCCCACCCACGACCCAAGCCTCGTCAGTTAGCAGGTAACACCAAGTCCGTGCCATCTCATCCAGTTTCGGCTCCTCGGAGAGAACACGAAGGGCTCCGCTGCTCCCGATGGTGCAAGTTAGTTGCCCAGGCCCCACCGAACCAGCACCCAGGTTAGAGAGGAGCCCGTCTCCCGCCCCAATGACGACCAGCGTGTCGGAAGGTACCCCCATGGCCTCGGCATAACAGGGCCGAAGGCCTTCGATTATGGTAGTCGTTGCCACATGCTCCGAAAGCCTATCGACTGTGATCCTTAGAATCTCGAGCGTCTCATAATCCCAATCAAGCTCGTGGATGTTGAAGAGCCCGGTGGCAGAGGCTATCGACCGATCAACCAGGTACTTGCTCAACAACTTGTAGAGCACATATTCCTTGAGAGAGATGAATTTATGGGCCTTTTCATATGCGCTCCGAAGCTTCTCACGGATCCAAAGGATCTTGGAGGCCGGATAGATAGGGTGGATCGGACATCCAGTTCGTTGGTATATTCGGTGGGCATCGTGTTCTTCCCTGAGGCGAAGAGAGCAATCCTTGCTCCGCATATCGGCCCAGATTAAGGCTTGGGTAAGGGGAACGCCTTTCCCATCTACAGCCAAAAGGCTGTGAAGGGTCCCGCTAAAGGACAATGCCCAAATCTCCTCCGGCGAGACACAGGAGGTGAGAACAGACTCCCTCACCGCTTCTACCACACCAGCGAATACCGTCTCCGGCTCCTGTTCCGCCCAGGAGGCGTAGGGTGAAAGGATAGAGTAGGGGCTGGTCCCTTCTCCCAGGCACCTCCCTTCCAAGTCGACAACTAGGCACTTGCAACCTGTGGTTCCTATGTCGATGCCGAGGATATATCGCTTCGAGGACAACTCTCCTCCTTACTCTTTCTGCCAGTGAGTATGAAAAACCCCTTCTCTATCGACTCGCTTGTAGGTGTGCGCTCCAAAGTAGTCCCGTTGGGCCTGGATCAGGTTAGCGGGCAAACGTGCACTCCGGTAAGCATCATAGTAGGCCAGTGAGGCGCTCATGGCCGGGCAAGGGATGCCCAGAGCAACCGCGGTTCCAACTACGAAGCGCCAGGCATCCTGCCGGCTCATCAGTGCCGTGGCGAACTCTGGATCCAGCAAGAGATTCGGTAGATTGGGGTCCTGCTCAAATGCAAGGCAAATTTTGTCCAAGAACTGCGCCCGGATGATACATCCACCTCGCCAGATGCGGGCGATCTCTTCCAGGTGCAGGTCGTACCTGTACTCATGGCTAGCGACCCGCAAGAGCGCCACCCCCTGTGCATAAGAGCCGATCTTTGAAGCATAGAGAGCGGCCTCCACCGCCTCGATGAACTCTGTAGGGCTGCCTTGGTATCGATTCGAAGGGTCGGAGAATACCTGGGAAGCCGCCACCCGTTCCGCCTTATAGGTCGATAGGTATCGTGATTCCACCGCCGCACTGATAGTGGGTATGGGCACGCCCAATTCGAGAGCGTCCTGCAAGACCCACTTGCCCGTGCCTTTCTGCCCAGCCACATCCAGGATCATCTCTACCAGTGGCTTCCCGGCCTCCTGGTCTATCTTGGTGAAGATGTCGGCCGTGATCTCGATGAGATAGGAGGAGAGTTCGCCTCGGTTCCATTCAGCGAAGACCCCGTGCAACTCCGCGGCCGACAAACCTAACGCCCGCCGTAAGAGATCGTATGCTTCAGAGATGAGTTGCATGTCACCGTACTCGAGGCCATTGTGGACCATCTTAACATAGTGGCCAGCGCCTCCAGGCCCAATATAGGCGACGCATGGTACGCCATCTACCTTGGCTGCTATGGCAGCGAGGATAGGCTCAACCATCTCATAGGCCTCCCGCTGACCACTAGGCATGAGGCTGGGTCCCCAGAGGGCACCGTATTCGCCCCCGGAGATGCCCATACCGATATACAACAACCCCAGCCCATGGAGATCCTTGGCTCGGCGCTCGGTGTCCCGGAAGAAAGAGTTGCCCCCGTCGATGATCAAATCACCTGCCTGTAAACAAGGCTTAAGTTGCTCGATCAGGGCGTCCACCGGCTCTCCAGCCTTGACCATGATCATGATCTTTCGAGGAGTCCCTAGTGACTGAACGAACTCCTCGATGGAACAGGTGGGCAGGATCTTCTTACCCCGCCCTCGCTTCTCCATAAACTCCTGGGTCCTTTTGGCGGTGCGATTATAGACCGCCACCGAGAATCCGTTCCTCTCCACATTTAAGGCTAAGTTTTGGCCCATTACTGCGAGACCGATAAGGCCAAGATCTTGCTTCATCATACCAACCTTTCCAGACTCTCTTCCCAGCCGCGAAGTCGATATAAGCTCTCCCCGGCTTCCCTTACCAGGAGGATGCCCTCATCCTCTCGATTCTCCCATTCGAATGGATCGATCTTCCCTGGGTCTACATAATCCAGGTTGATGCGCCGACAGCGCTCCTTGGGAATACCCGTGGCCAGGGTAACCTTAATCCTTGGTCGCTCCACACCATTCTCGAAGGTGCCTAACCCTTTGAGATGGGTGGAGTGAGCCACCACACATCTGGGGATATCCTCGAAACGGTCCATCTGTTTCAAGAAGTAATCCCGCGTATGATAGCCGATCTGGTCGATGAGCTTCCCATGAGTATAGGAGACCTCGGTGATATGGGGCGCATAGACGACCACCTCGCCACCATCTGCCACTACGGGTTCTATCTTGTACATGGCTTTGGCCGCGGTCCATAGATCATCGTACATCCTTGGCGCCGTGGATAGCACCCTCTCGAAGGGTCTATCGACGTAAATGATATTTGACTTGGCGGAGAGATCTGCGGCCTGCTTATATGCTTCCCCAGGCGGGCCGATGTAGAGACCTGTCAAATCTTTTCCTCTCATAACCAGGCAAAAACATAGGATAGGCACCTCAATAAAGGAAGCAGCCTTGTTAATCATGTCACGAACAGGTGTCTCGATCGCACCATTAACCCGCATGTTGGTTAACAACGCTCCAAGCCAATGGGTGGCGTCGATTATCTCCCACCCAGCGATGCCAGGGAATAGGTATTTGTTCCCACCGGAGAAGCCAACCACTTCGTGAGGGAAGGTTGGCCCACAGATTATGAGTTGGTCGTAGTCGAAGATCATCTTGTTCACGGCAATAGGAATCTCATCTCCCATCAGCCCGCGGCTTAGGTCTCGGCTCTCTTTCTCGCTTATGAGACCGACCATGCGAAAGGTATCAGAGAGATCCCAATGGTGGTTGAAGACGTTAACATTCTGGTAAGTGTGGGCGTGCTCCTGTCGAGTGAGGCCCACTAGGTCGTTAAGTCCTTCCTCGGAGATGAGCGGATGAGTGCCTAGTGCTACAAGGTAGTCCAAAGCGGAAACTCTTCCGCCCATGACATCGTAGAAAAGGCGGAAGAAGAAGGGCAAGGGCGCAGAGCGGGTGTTATCTGGGATGACGATCAGCACACGCTTACCCTCGAGGTTAAGCCTCCCCAGAGCCTCTGTGGTTAGTTCTCGAACCTCGGCTTCAGATAGAAAGCCCTGCTCGTACCCTTTTCCAATGACCATCAGGGACTCCCCTCTGGTGAATTGTGGAGACCCTCCCCATCATACCCCGCTAAAAGCGGAAAAGCCACCATCAACGGGGATCACTACTCCATGTACGAAGGCGGAAGCCGGCGAGGAAAGCCACAATACTGTGCTTATTAGATCATCGGGAACGCCGAAGCGTCCCAAGGGGGTATGCTCGATGATTCTTCCACCTCGGTCGGTCAACTCCCCCGTGGCCTCATCAACTAAGAGAAAGCGATTCTGCTGGGTAAGGAAGAAGCCTGGTGCGATGGCGTTCACTCGGATCTTGTGAGAATAATTCTGAGCCATATGCACCGCTAGCCATTGGGTGAAGTTGCTCACCGCCGCCTTGGCGGCCGAATAGGCGACCACATTAGTCAAGGGCCTGAAAGCGTTCATGGAGGAGATATTGATTATGCACCCTTCACCCTGCTCGGCCATCAGCCTCCCAAAGACCTGGCTAGGTAGAAGGGTGCCCAGGAAGTTGAGGTCGAACACCCAGCGAATGGCCTCGGTAGGCAGGTCGAAGAAGGATAACTTAACATTAGTGGTCGCTTGGGGGTTGTTTCCTCCCGCGCCGTTGATCAAGATGTCGACTTTGCCGAATGTCGCCGTTACTTCATCACGCCCGCGCTCCAGACTATCTTTCGAAAGGACGTCGGCCTGGATAGCGATCGCTTCGCCCCCCGCAGCCCTGATGTCGTCCGTCACCTTCTGGGCCGCCTCTTCGTTTAGATCAAGCACCGCCACCCTGACGCCCACCTGACCAAAAGCGCGGCAGATAGCACCACACAGGACTCCCCCACCACCGGTCACTACCGCGATCTTGCCTGAGAGATTGAACCACTTCTCCGGGTTACTCATTTTCACCTCCTTACTGCAAAGGGCGCCAGATGCCTACCCATGTGGGCCTCCAACGCCTCGTAATAGGCCTCCTCATTCTTGGCAAGCGCGGTGAGTAGTCGATGGCGAAAACGATATCTGCCCTGCCCATCCAGCACAGTCATCACCGACCCGAAGGTGACGTGCAAGACCTGCCGTCCATCGAAAAGGTTCAACACCCCGGGCAACTCCGAGTCGGCCAACCGTTCAGGAGGAGGGACCCTGGACGGGTCGGCCGACACGTGATAGGTGAGCCTCTCCTCCTCATATTGTTCTAGGGCGAAGGCTAGAATCTCACGGAAGAGGGAGGGATCGATGCTCGCCACTACAGAGAGGGCCTCCAGATAACTGGTGCCGGCGGTCTTCAGATGCACCAGGCTCTCCGCCAACCGGGCGACGATGGGGTAGATGCTGAACTTATCGGAGCCGGAGTGGACACTGAGCTTATATGGCCCCAGCGCCCGCGCCACGGCCACGTGCCCGGCGAACTCCTCCGAGAATCTCTCCAGGTTGCCGATGTAGTCCACCCCCTTCTCGAAGCGGCCGACGAAGCGAGGGGCCAGACTCACCCATCGCACTCCGAGCCGGGGCAGTTCGCTGGCGATGAAGAGGTGCTCCGCTGGCGAGGTAGGGGTCTCCATCTCGTCCACCGAGACCTCCAGTTCGAAGCTTCGGTCCGCCATGCGGTCGGCTAGGTGACGGTACATCCTCACCGTATGGGCGATGGCGCGCCCGTACTTGGCCGCCGCCCGCCACAGCGCCTCCCGGTCGAAAGTAAGGGCAGCGTCCCCCAGGTCGAAGAAACGGCCCAGATAACGTCGCTCCATGTCTTGTGCTGTGTCCTCCAGCGCGTGCCAAGGCAGAGCTTGCACCTTCGCTTTCACCTCGGCCGGCGAAGCGGTGTGTGTAGCGCCATCGACGTGGTCGCCGGGGTCTATTGTGTAAAGGGTATACCCGGCGGCGACGAAGGCGTCCGCGTCGGAGGCTGTTTTGAGATGATCGGCGTCAGCACCCCACGGATCGCACCAGCCTTCTTGGAAGAGGCCCCAAGTGGCATCGTCGAGCACCTGCTGGGCTGTGCGGCCGGTACGGTCATTCTCGCGCACCGACTGCTGGGCGAAGATCGGGGCGATGCTGCTGAAGCGGCGAACCGCCCGCGCGTGTCCTGGGGTTGCCAGTCCCAGCCGGTCGCCAAAGCCAGCCGACTTTTGTAGGCCCAGGGCCTGGGGACGGAGCCAGGGGAGTTTCCTGCGCAGCGCAGCCGCGTTGGCGGGCGTCAATGGGCAAAGGGTGGTCTCGCCCTGGTGTTCCCCCTCAAAGCCGGCCCCGTTGCCTAGGATGCCCAAGGCCCTTCCCTTGGAGCCACGGGCCAGGAAAAAGGTTGCGCCTTCAGCCTGGGCCAGCGAGCGCGGATAGATATGCAGCCCGGTCAGCCGTTCCAGTTGCTCGATCACACTCTCATCCTCGGATCTGGCGCAGGTAAGCAATGCTCCGCTCAGCCGAAGTGTCGGCGTCGGGCAGGGCCATGAACTCCCCAGAGACAAAGCCCTCGTAGCCGGTGGCGAACAGCGTGTCCAGGATGCACTCGAAGTCTAGGTGCCCGGCGCCGGGATACCAGCGATTGGAATCGGCCACGTGGAAGTGAAAGATGCGGTCGCCGCAGGCACGGATGCTCTCCTTGATCACCGGCTCCTCGATGTTCATATGGAAGGTATCCAGCAACAGGCCAAAGTTGTCAGCGCCGACGCGCTCGATGAGGTTCAACCCCTCGGCCACGGTGTTGATCAACTGCGTCTCGTACCGGTTAAGGGGCTCCAGCGCCAACCTAACATCCCGCCTAGCAGCCTCCTCGAGGCACTCCTGCAGCGCCGCGACCAGCCAATCCATAGCCCGCTCTCGGCCTACCCCCTCGACCACCCTACCTCGGATCAGCCCCACGATCACTACGGCCCCCAGGGTAGAAGCCAAGTTGATCTGATCTATGATGCGCTCTATGGCTCGCCCCCGCACACTCTCATGGGGGTCGCTGAAGGAGAGCCCCTCCTCGCCGTAGGCCTGGCCCGTGCCGATGGCGGGCACGACCAATCCATGCGCGGACACGACGCGCTCCAGTTCGTCGGCGGCCACCAGCCTTGGGTCGCGGATGGCGAGTTCGACGCCGTCGTAGCCCCAAGTCGCGATCTTGGCAACGTTGGTTTCGAAATCGCCCTTGAAGGCCAGAGCCTTAAAGGCGGTCGCTTCGGTGGAGAGAACGATACTGAGTTTCATCTCCAAAGCCCTTGAAGGGCCCGGGGGCCTCCATCTTCAGAGAGGTGACAAGGGCAGCAAGCCGGCATGCCTCTTCAAGTGAGGAGGTCAGCCTCTGGGCCAGATAGGCGGCGAAACAGGTATCTCCCCTTCCCGTCCTTCCCCTGATCTCTCTCGGGGTGAAAGGCGCTTCATAGTCCCCACTGTCGGCGTGGACCAGGACGCCTCCTGCATGGGTAAGGAGGATTTCGCGAGGACCGTAGTCAGCCAACACTTTTGCTGCTTCCCTCGGGTCGATCTTGCCGGTCAAAACCTCTGCCTCCGCGCTGTCAACCTTGAGGAAGTCAACATAGGAGAGGCTCTCCTCCTTCTCTGGCCAGTCTTTTGGTATCAACTCGTTCCCTTCCCTCACCCTTACGAAACCCTGGGCGTCCAGGGCGATAAGCCCTCCTCCCGACAATGTGGTCACGAAAGGGATGTTAACCTCCCCTGGCCCAATGGGCCCGATCAAGAATATTCTGGCCTCGATATCGGGCATATCTTCGATGCAGAATGGCCCCGCAAAGCCCAGCGGCTTGCACAAGCGTCGGTCCATGTCATCAGTGAAATAGATGTTTTCGATGCCGGAGGTTTCTTCCGCGGGCTGGGCGAAAACCACGACTCCTTCCTCCTTTAACTCGTCAAGCCTGGGGAAATCATCTTTCCGTAGCCTTGTCACGACCGCCACACCTGCCACCTTCGATGGACACGATCTCCCTCCTGCTCCCTAGGCCTTCCCCTTCATTGGCCTATCTTCGGCAGCCCATAGACCGCCTTCCAGCCCGGGCTCATCGGCTGCTTAAGATAAGCCTCCATCTCCTCGGCCGAGCGGAGGGTCACCATCTCCGTGGGCGGTACCTTCCCTGGCGGGAAGGCTTCCAGGATCTCGTCGTGCAAGAGCGTCAGGTAGCGCAGAATGGCGGCCAGCGGCCGCTTGGCTTTGTGGGCAGCGCCAAGGGTGGCCTTGCCCACCACCCCCTTTGGCGTCCCCGCGATCTCGATGGCCGCGTGGCCTTCCCCCTCCGACCAGCGGCATGGCCGGCGATACGGATCAACGGACTTGTCCAGATGGCCCTCCGGCAAGAAGGAGACGCCTTCCGTGTCCACGGCGTACTCCATCTTCACCATCTCGGGGAACAGGAACAGCCCCAGCGAGGTCTCCGACTCGTCGGCGTGGACAAAGGTCGTTTCCCACCCTCCACCGAACTCCTTCGTGCGGAAGAACTCGCGCACGGCACGGTGCCAGTCAACCACGCGATAGATGCCGGGCACTTGGTAGCGCTTGCAGAACTCGTGGAGCGCCTCTTCCAACATCCATAACTGCCCATGGTTATTGACGATGATCTGCTTGCGGAAGCCGTCGTTCCACAGGCCGAGCATGACGTCTACCAGGAACTCTCTGGCGATCTCATCCCGAATAGTGACCGTACCCGGCATGCCAATGTGATGATAGGGGTGGCACCCGTACATCAAGGGGGGCAGGGCGAGGTTACAAGGCGCACCGCGCTTCGCCGTGTAGCGCCGCACGCCCTCGACGATCATGCTGACGAACAGCGTGTCGGTGGCGCTCACGGTGTGATCGCCGTGCAATTCGGTACTGCCAACCGGGATAAACACGATGTCGTTCTTGCGACGGTTCTCGACCAGATCGTGGCGGACCATTGTCTGGATGTAGGACCCCGGCTTCGCCCACTCGCAGGGTGAGGGCACCCCGTACTCGGCCAGGATGGCGTCAATCTGCTCGTCGCTGGCCTCCCATACTTCCTTCTTCGAGCATCCCACGGCGTTATCCTCAAAGAAGAGGTCAGGCTGGTCGGTAGCGAGCAATCCTTCTGGTGCTTTTCTCCGAGACATGTCGTGTCTCCTTCGTTCTTGTGTGTTTAAGTGATATCTACAGGCCTATTTCGGTGCATGGACTGTGTAGCAGCAATGCCTACCGCGACTGTCACACGGCTGTCGTTTCCGGTGACGGGCGGCTCGCTGTCGAAGGCGATGCAGTCCGCGAAGGCCTGCAACTCAATCGCGAAAGCCTCCCCAAGGCGTTCAGGGGTGGTTCGAGCCATGTCGTGATGGACGCCCCGACTATCCAGCAGACGCAACGGCGTCTGGCGAAAGCGGCCAATCTGCACCGCCCCCTCGTCGCCAATGACCTCCACCCGCAGGTCATGGCCATAGCGCGTGGTGCGGCTGACGGTCAGCGTGCCCATGGGCCCGCCAGCAAAACGGAGGCAGACCACCGCGTTATCCACGTCGCCCACCGAGCGAACCCCTTCGTCTACCAGAGCGTCCCCTTCAGCGTAGACACGGGTGATCTTGTCGGCCATCAGCCAAGGAGCCAGATAGAGGTCGTGGTACATTGCGTCCAGTATCAAGCCACCGCTGACGGCCGGGTCGGCGAAAGTGGCTGGCGGCGGCTCCACGTCACCGCTGATAGCCCGAAAGACGAGGGGCCGTCCGATGGCCCCCTCTTCGATGAGGCGCCGGGCTTCGACGTGGCCCAAGTCGAACTGGCGCACGTGGCCGATCATCAACTTGACGCCGGCCCGCTTGGCTGCCTCGATAGCCCGGTCACAGTCGGCCAAGGTCAGGGCCAGCGGCTTCTCACAAAAGATGTCCAAACCGGCCGCCGCACACTGCTCGACGTTGTCGGTATGAGCGGATGTGCTACTGGCAATGACGACGGCATCCAGTCGCTCGGCATCCAGCAATGCTTGGAGGGTCGGGTAGACCGTGACATCGCCACAACGCTGTCGCGCCTCGGCCGCTCGCTCCCCCTTCGACGTTGTCACGGCCACAAGGCGCGCGCTCCGCACGCGGTGGGCCAGGTTCTCGGCGTGGGTCAGCCCCATCCGACCTACGCCTACTACGGCCATGCGTATATCACCCATGCCTGCTCTCCTCCAATCTAAAGTCTAGGGTGTGGATGGCATTACGCCTGTGCAGCCTGGTCGAGTCGACATCGCTCAGGCTCACCAAGCGGTTTTCTGCCGCCAAGGTGAGGTCAATTGGGACCAAATGCCGGCAATCTCCTTTCTGCAAAAGATGCGGCCGCCGATGATGGGACCCGGCCCGAGTTGACCAGCGACGACCATCTGCGGCACAGTCACTTCAGGAGTGTCGGCGGCCTCGACCTGGAACTCGAATCGCACAGCATCGGCCAATTCCATCATGACCTCATCGGCATTGACGTCGGGAGATAGACCCACAGTCGAAGCCGATCCCTGTTACGAATTGTGACGTCCTAGTATCTTTCCCTTACCAGCTCTTCGACCTCACTGATCTCTCTGCTAAAGGGGCCTTCAGCCTCCATTTTCAAGCTGGTAAGGGCAGCCGCCCAGATCGTAGCCTCAGCGGGAGACGCGGTCAGCCTCTTTCCAAGATAGGCAGCAATACAGGTATCTCCCCTGCCACTCCTCCCCTTCACCCTCCTCGTCACAAAGGGCGCTGTATAGTAACGGTTATCAGCGTAGACAAGCAGCCCCTTCCCATGGGTCAGAACAACCTCGCAACGACCGAATTCGGAAAGAGATTTGGTGGCTTCCCGCAGGTCACTTCTGTGGGTCAGGACCTCTGCCTCCACACTATCGGCCTTCAAGATCTCCACAAGGTGGAGAGCCTGGACTCCCTCAGGCCAATCTTCATAGACCAGCTTCCCTCCTCGGTTAACCCTGACAAAGCCTTGTATATCCAGGGAGACCTTGGCCTCCTTTTGAGCCAGAGCCTTGATGACCTCAAGCGGCACCTCGCCCCGAACAGAGGCCCCTATATGAAAAACGCGTGCCTCCACAGGGATGACCTCAGCCGGAGTGAACGGGCCAGCAAAGGCAGTGTTGTAGAGTTCTCGTCGATCAAGGTCGCGGGTAGGGTAGACCAACTTCAGGCTGGTAGATTTTGCGGTCGGTTTGGCAAACACCTCGACACCCATCCGGGAGAGGTCTTCCACGACATCAAAATCCTCCTCTGCCAGCCTGGTGATGACCGCCGCTTTCAGCCCCATTTTGATGATAGCATGGACTCCGTAATAGAACGCCCCTCCCCTGACTGTCTTCGTTTCATGAGGCAAGACAATTGTATCTTTGGTGTAGTGCCCAAGAAAGGCGATGTCAAATCGCTTTTTGGTACTCACACCTCCCTCACAATTCTTCTTCTCATGTGCTCCCTTGCTTCTTGACGACAACGCGTAAAACAACAAAGGAGGGGAAGGAGGCCTCCACTTTGCCACCATCCCCCGCGTAAGGGCAGCCCTTACTCGACCCTACTGGATCGCCTCATCTACCTCGCTTGGCTTGACGGGACGGTTTTCTTCGTACGACTTCTTGGCCGCATATCCCATCACGACTGGAATACGGCCATCGATGCCTGTCACGGGCGGCGTCTTATCCTGCTGAACGCATTCGATGAAAGCCCGCATCTCGGCGATATAAGAGTCGATGTACCGCCCCATGAAGAAGAACAAAGGCAACGAAGAGTGGACGCCATCGGCTGTGCTCCACTCCGCCGTATCGGGCTTTCTGTTGGAGACCATGACCATCCCTCCAGAGCCAAAGACCTCCACGCGCTGATCATAACCATAGACGGCCTTGCGGCTGTTATCAATAGTGCCGAGGGCCCCATTGGCATAGCGGAGGGTGATGACCGCTGTGTCAATGTCGCCCACCTTGCCGATCTCGGAATCGACCATCACCCCGCCGGCGGCGTACAGCTCGATCACCTCGCTGTTAATGAGATAGCGCGCCATATCGAAGTCGTGGATGGTCATGTCTAAGAAGATGCCTCCGGAGACCTTGACGTATTCGATGGGCGGCGGCTCCGGGTCGCGGCTGGTGATGCGTACGATCTGGGGTGTGCCGATCTTGCCCGCAGCCACGAGGTCGCGCACGCGCTTGAAGTTGGAGTCGAAGCGGCGATTGAACCCCACCTGTAGCTTGACGCCCGCCTCATCCACGGCTGCTAGCACCCGGTCAATCCGGGCCAGGTCCAGATCTAGTGGCTTCTCGCAGAAGATGTGCTTGCCAGCCGCGGCGGCTTCCTCGATGATCCGAGCGTGCGTGTCGGTGCTGCTGCAGATCACCACCGCATCAATGTCGGGATCGTCCGCGATTTGGCGATAGTCTTTGAACACAGAAGGAATCTGGCAATCGGCCGCACACTTTTCGGCGGCTTCTACGGAGATATCCGCTACGGCGAGGAGGTTGGCTTCGGGGATGCGAAAAGCCAGATGCTGCGCGTGCAGTTTCCCTATGCGGCCGGCGCCGATGAGCCCGACGTTTAGCCTAGACATGTTCGCTCCTATTCCTAAATTCCTACGGCTTGACCATGATCTTCCCGTCTCGCCGTTCGCCGGATTGGGCGATGGCATCCACCGCGCCGTCGAGATCGTAGCGCGCCGTGATGATGGGTGAGAGGTTCAACCTGCCAGAGGCTACCAGGCGGATGACATTAGGGAAATTTCCATGGCCAGAGTGGCCTTGGGCGCCATAGAACTGACTACGCCGCACCTGGAAGGTCTCTAGATAGAGGGGCACCCGCTGGGCTGCGCGGCCGATCTGCACGATCTTGCCGTTGATAGACAGGCTTTTCTCCATCTCTGGCACCGTCAGGTCAGGAGCGCCAGCGGCCTCCACATGCATGTCCGCCCCTTGACCACGGGTCAGCTCCATGATGACCTCGCTAGGGGTGACCTCCTGGGGATCGTACACATGGTCGGCTCCGACCTTCTTGGCCAACTCACGTCGCTCGGGGGAGATCTCAAAGGCGATGACCTTAGCCGCCCCTGCCGCCTCAGCCAACCCCACCGCCGCCAGACCGATAGGCCCTGTGCCGAAGACTGTGACATACGCACCTGGACGAAACCCTTGGGCGCGCTCAAAGATGGCGTTGTAGGATACACTGGTGGGCTCCGTCAGGGCGCCCACCTCATAGGCTTTCTCCTCGCTGCCGAAGATATCTACTAAGTCGTTGATCTTCCAGCAGTACTTGGCACCTATAGCGATGTACTCCGCGAAGGCGCCGGGGATGGTGAAGCCGATCTCTTCCAAGTTCTCACAATGGTTAGGGAAGCCGTTGCGACAGGGTGTGCAGTAGCCACACCAGTTCATCTCCTCCGCGGTGACCATATCGCCGGGCACGAGATCCTTCACCTGGCTGCCCACCTCCTCTACTACACCAGAGAACTCGTGCCCCAGGATAGTCGGGAATTTCGTGAGGCCAGGGTAGAGGATGTAGCCCTCTTCATCCGTCTCATAGAAATGTATGTCCGAACCACAGACGCCACAACTCTTCACCCGTAAGAGAGCTTGATCTGGTCCCGGTGTCGGCGTCTCCACCTCTTGAACCGCTAGTCTTGGATTCCGCCAGACGCTGCTCCCGGTGATCGCTTTCCCCGTCTGACGCTCGAAATCGGAGAGAAGGTAGCCTTCTCTGGGCTCCCAATCGGCGTCGAGCACTAACCCTTTCATTTTGCGATCATGACCTCCTTTCAGTTTTTCTCCGACGGCACGAGGCCCGCACAATCAACTCTCCTTTGAGCACGATGTTACTAACCGACTCCTTACCGGAGAGCAGGTCAAGCAAAATCCCCATGGCCAATCGCCCCATCTCATGCTTCGACTGGGCGATGGTGGTCAGGGGGGGCTCTACATAGGCAGCTAGAGCGATATCATCGAAGCCCACGACCGAGATGTCCTCAGGCACCCTGAGATCCGCCTCTCGCAGGGCCATCAGGGCTCCTATGGCCGTCATATCGTTGTAGCAGAAGATGGCTGTGGGAGGGTGGGACAGCGGGAGGAGTTCACGCACCCCCTCTTGCCCACCCTCCATCCGGCCGTTGCCTCGACTGACCAAGTCGGAGTCGAAAGGTATCCCGTGGGCTTTCAGCGCGCGCTTGTAGCCTCTCAATCGATCGCGGCTGGAACTGACTTGGGGCCACCCCCCGATGTAGCCGATCCTCCTATGTCCCAACTCTATGAGGTACTCCGTGGCCAGACGACCGCCATGGACATTATCTGTGGCCACGGACCAGACATATTGGCCGTCCCGCTGATTGTTGATCAGGACGATGGGGACCTTCATCTCCTCCAAGAGGGGAAGATAGAGGTCTCCCACCCGAGAGGAGGTGACGATAACGCCCTCCACTCTATTCTCGTGGAGGGTTTTGACGGCGGCGATCTCCCTGTGAGGCTGGGCATGAGAGTTACAGAGGAAGACACTGTAGCCATGCTCCAGCGCCAATTCCTCCACCCCTCGGACGATGTCCGCAACGAAGGGGTCGGCGATGGTGGTGACCACCAAACCGATGGTCCGAGTGCTCTTGGTCACGAGACCGCGGGCAATGGCGCTGGGTACATAACCCATCTCCTCAGCGAGACGACGTATTCGCCTTCCGGTCTTCTCGCTGATCAAAGGGCTATCTCTAAGAGCTCGAGAGACCGTGGAGTGGGAAACGCCTGCTGCTTTGGCGATATCTTTGATAGATACGATCATGGAACCAGCCGTCTTTTGCACACGTGTGCACAAATTGTACCACACAACTGAGGCCCTGTCAAGCGAGGTACCTCCTATCCTTGCCAAGGTTCTCAACCACCCTTAGTAACCGGCCAAGGGATTCCTCCTCCAGTAGCAAGGCGGCATCTATCCCTACAATCTGGAATTGATCAGCAACGCCTAGGCCTCGATTTGCCCTCCCCGTTTCATCCTTCATGCGGCCTCCTTTCATGAGATATGAAAGAGGAGCCGCCCTTGGCTCCCCTGGCTTCTACCGCTTCCGTCTTGCGAGTCTTCCGCCCATGTGGTAGACTGGTTTCGATTGTGAAGGTCAAGCACCTATCGTTTTAGGCTGGTTTGGTGCTTGCGCAGCGCATCGTTGATTACCGAAAGGCCAACGGCCCCTTTGCCACCATCGAGGATATTAAGAATGTCAGCGGCATCGGCGAGGGGATATTGGGAGAGATAAAGGATTTGATCTTCGTGCCTTGAGGGGGCCTAGGTGACCCTTTTATATCTCGGCTCTGCATGGTTGGCGGGCATCTGGCTCGCCTCCTTTCTCTTTCCTCCCCGATGGGCGTTAGGGGTGGCGCTTTTTCTCTCCCTGATCTCCCTTCTCCTAGGGTGGCGGGAGGCTCGCCTCAGGGTGATTAACCTCTGCCTCCTCTTCCTTTTCCTCGGCGCTTTTCGCTACCTTTTGGCCCTTCCCCATTTCGATGAGACCGCTCTCGCCTACTATAATGGCCATACCGTTACCTTGGAGGGGGTAGTGGTCGGGGAGCCAGATCTCCGTGACCGCTGGGTCAAACTCCGCGTGGAGGCGAAGAGGCTAAAGGTCGAGGGGGAGTGGCGTGAGGTTCAAGGCTTGGCTCTGGTTCATACCTATCGCTATCCCGGCTATAGTTACGGTGACCTCTTGCAGATCGAAGGGGAGTTGGAGACGCCTCCGGAGTTCGAGAGTTTCTCCTACAAGGATTACCTGGCTCGACAAGGTATCTACACCCTACTCCGCTACCCCCAGATAGATCGCTTGGCTCAGGGCCAAGGCAACCCTTTCTATGCCGCTCTCTATGGCCTCAAAGACAGGGCCCAGGCCACTATCCGGGCTATCTTGCCTGAACCGGAGGCTTCGTTGCTCTCTGGCATCCTCCTGGGTCGGGATTCCGAGATCCCCAAAGATCTCTGGGACGACTTCAACCGCACCCAGACGGCTCATATCATCGTTATCTCCGGTTTCAATATCTCTATCGTAGCCGGGCTCCTCTCTTATATAGGTCAGAGGATCTTGGGTCGAAACCGCTGCCTCTATTTCGCCCTCAGCGGCATCCTCCTTTATACCATTTTTGTAGGAGCCGGCCCTTCGGTGGTGCGGGCAGCCATCATGGGAAGCCTATATATCATAGCCATCCACCTGGGTCGCCAGGCCCACGCCCTTATCTCCCTTGTAGTTGCAGCCTTTCTCATGACCCTCCTCAACCCTTTCACCCTCTGGGACCTGGGCTTTCAACTCTCCTTCGCTGCCACCCTAGGCTTAATCCTCTTTGTGCCCTCTTGGCAAGGGTGGCTAGTCTCCCGCCTCGACAGCCTATCATGGGGGGTCCTTGCCTCAGGATTAAAAGCCTTGGGAGAGGGCATCATCGTCACCCTGGCGGCCCAGATCTGGGTCCTCCCCATTATCCTCCATAATTTCCGCCGATTCTCTCTTGTTTCCCTCCTCTCCAACGCTCTCATCGTCCCGGCCCAGCCGGGGGTTATGATCCTGGGAGGTGTGGCCACTATCTTGGGACTTATCGCTCGCCCTTTGGGGCAGGTTGTAGCCTGGGTGGCTTGGCTCTTCTTAAGGTGGACCACTTTTACAGTGCAACTGACGGCTAAGTTGCCTTGGGCCGCTGTAGATATAGGGGAGTTCAGCCTCGGCTTGGCTGTGCTCTATTACGGCTTATTGATAGCCCTTTCGATGGTAAGAGGAAGTTCTTTTTCGGGATGGCAACCTTGTAACCGGCTGGCTAAGCGCTTACCTATGAAGGTGATCCTTGGCACCTTGGCTGTTGTCGCTCTGCTCCTCTGGCCCGCCCTCTTCACTCTTCCCGATGGGCGGCTGCACGTTTCTTTCCTGGATGTGGGGCAGGGCGATTCCATCCTCATAGAGAGCCCCAGCGGTCACCAAATCCTAGTAGATGGCGGCCCCAGCCCTGCGGCTGTCACCTCCGCCCTGGGAAAAGCGTTGCCCTTCTGGGACCGCTCGCTGGATCTGGTGGTCCTGACCCACCCCCAGGAGGATCATCTGGTCGGCCTGATAGGGGTGTTGGAGCGCTATGACGTAGGGAGGTTCTTGTATCCGGGACAGGGTTGTGTAACAGAGATTTGTCGAAACCTTTGGGAATCCATCGAAGAAGGGGAAGTAGTGCATCGAGAAATAGAGGCTGGGATGTGCATAGAATTGGGGGATGGGGTGGTGGTGGAGGTCCTCCATCCGCCTCAAAGATTGCTCTCAGGGACAGGATCCGATGTCAACAACAACTCGGTGGTCCTCAAGGTGAACATGGGGCGAGCCTCTTTACTCTTAACTGGGGATATAGAAGAGGAAGGGGAGAGGGCCCTTCTGGCCTCTGGACAGCCTCTGAGGAGCCTGGTGCTCAAAGCGCCCCATCATGGGTCGGCGACCTCTTTGACCCCTCGTTTCTTGCGAGAGGTGAGCCCTCAACTGGTCATCATCTCCATGGGCGAAAACAGGTTCGGCCATCCGGCCCCGGAGACGTTGGCTAAACTCTCCGGCCTTACCACCTTGCGCACCGATGAGGAAGGGACTATTGAGGTGATGACCGATGGAGAAAGGTATTGGGTGGTAACGGAGAGATGAAAGGTTCTTTAGAGATAGGCCTTTCCGGAGCCTCCCTCTATCTCTACCCCTTGCGTTACACCTTCCGACTAGCCAAAGAACTTGGCTTCTCCGGCCTGGAGTTGGCTATGGGCCCGGAGGTGAGGTGGCGGGGTGGTCATTATGTAAGGAGGTTGTCACAAGAGTATGGCCTCCTCGTCTACGGCCTGCACCCGCCTATGTTCTCGGGCCCTCAAGGTCTAAACCTGAAAGAACTGTTGCCCCGGATGGTTCGTCTAGGGAAAGATATGGGCTGCCGCATGTTGGTCATCCATGCTCCCAAGGTTACGAGCCTAGAAGGAGGGGGCTTGCCTAGCCTGGAAGCGATCCTGAAGGCTCGCCGGGAGGGTCTACTAGTCAGCCTGGAAAACCTGGCCCTCTTTCAGGAGGAAGATAGGGGTTACCTCCTCGGCGACCTCTATGAGTTGAGAGGTTTCGCCGAAAAGCACGATCTCCATCTGACTCTGGATACGGCCCACGCCGTCACATTTGGCTATGACCTTATCGAAGCCTATGAGATCCTCAGGCCTCGCCTGGTGAATATCCATCTCAGCGACTTATGCCACAAAAAGCCGATGGGTGGCTGGTCCTATTTTCAGATCTTCTTCCAGCACCACCAGATGCCGGGGAAGGGGTATCTGCCCTTAGGTGAACTCCTGCGCCGTCTGAGGCAGGACGGATACCAGGGCCCCATCACCGTGGAGATAAGCCCCTTTGCCCTTGAAGCCTGGTGGCCGGAGAAGGCGAGACGGAACCTTGAAAGGTGTTTGGCCTTTGTGGAAAGAGCCTTGAAGTAGCTGGCCTTATCCTTCCAGGGGAGTTTTTGCGCCAAGTGGCGTTTATCTTCAGACGAGGTTTAAAGGAACTTCACTGTTACGATCTCTTTTCCCCGAACCGGAAGGGTGATGCCCCCTTCTTCATGGAAGGGTATCTCGCTTATCTCCTCCTCGTTCAAGTTGACGAGCATCGCTTTGGTAAAGGGGATAGAGAGTCGGCCTTGCACCTCTTTCTCCTCGATGTTGTAGAAGCGGACGACGAGAGCCTCTCTTCCCTTTCCCCTTGAATCCTTTAGGTATGCCATTTTGATGGCGCTTATGACCAGGCTCTCTGGCTCAATGCAGATGAAGCCCTGCTCTGGGGGGAGAAGCCCCTTATGAAGGCCTGTGGGGATGGCGCGGAGGGGAGCGGCGAAGGCGTGGGCTTCCAGGTGGGCTCGTTGCCAACCCCCAGCGTGGGGGATGAGGGAGTAGGCGAAAGCATATCCCCCTTGATATTGAGCCTCTGGCGTCTCCAAGGCCGGCCCGGCGTGCCCACGCCGGGTAGTTAAATCGTCCCGGGAGAGCCAACCCACGCAGCGCAAAAGCGTCAAGGCGATAGTGCACCCCTGGGGCCTCTTTATGACTTCGTATTCGGGGAGCCCTCGGTTAGCCACCATAAGCCCTCCCTTTCCGTCGTTCACATCTACAAAGGCGCGCTGGGGATAGGTGGGCATGGGCTCTTCTATCCACCCCTCGGTCTCTTTTGGCAGGCCCAAAGGCCGCTCTGCCACTTCGAAGTGGCCTTCGGCAAAGGCGCTCTCCGCCTGAAAGGGGGTGGGGAAATGTACTCGCAATCGGTGGTCGCAAGCCCGATTCAGAACCTCCGTTTGGATGTCGATCCGTCTCACCCCGGGAGAGAGGCTGACGAGGCTCTTGATGGGCACCTCGACAGTCTCTTTGCTGCGGCCATCTCTTCCCGGGGTCAAGGCGATGGGCAAGCGGTAGAGCGCTTCTATCTCTAAGGTATGGCGCACGGGCCCTTTCTCCACCAGGGTTATCCTTGGGGGCTGGCTAGGCTCCTCAATGAGCAGGTCATCCTGGAGAGGGCAATAGTTGTACTCATCTCCCCTGTCTCCACCGCTAACGAACCTATTCACCCCCTCAAATCGGGCCCCTGTCTCCTTGTCAGTGAGGGCCAATCTCCCGGTGTGTTCATCGACATCAAGGGTGAAGAACTCGTTTTCTATCTGATTCCCTCTCACCCTCTGGGAAGGGCTCTTCTCCTCCCTTCCCGCCCCCAGGCCATATGTTTTATAGCCGTAGCCAGGGAGATCCTCCGCCAGGAAAAGGAGATCTACCCTCTTTTGGCACGCTCGAACCAGGAACCTGGCGACCTCTCCTTCGTCTAGGAGCGCCTCGATCCTCTCTTTCTGGCTCTCTACCATTGCCACGTTCGGTGGCCTAAGATCGGAGAGGGAGAGGTCAATCTTGGCTATATGACCTAGTAATTCTATTTTCACCTTCTGAACAGCCATCCCCATGGCTCGCCCATCTTGGATAGTGTGGAGGAGTTCCCTCATCCCCCCCCTATCTAAATCGAGGGAGGCGACTTCCTTCTCCTCTTGGCCCAAGATTTGGAAAGGTATAGCCCCCCCCTTTAGATCCCAGAGAACGAGCTCTTTAGGGTCGCCGGGCGACTCCATCTTCACCTCTACAAGATCGGTGCGAGGTCCAGAGGTGGGGTTAAAGACCAAGATGGGGATAGAGGAGCCTGGCGAGAGGGTTGTGGTATCGACGCTACCGGCGAGGACTCTTAGGCTCTCTTCTACGACCATCTCCCCTATCTCCTGGCACCAGGCGAAACGGGTAGCCATCTCCTGAGATACCTCATCGATACTGCATCCACAGATGCTATCGTGAGGGTGGTTCTCCAAAAGGTACCTCCAGGCTTGCCTGAGGAGCGACGCCCAGCGCAAAGCCTGCTCCTCATCCTTGGTTACAAAAGTAGCCCAGGCGGAGAAGGGCTCAGCCCACTTCTCTAGAAGGGCTTGACAGGCGAAGTTCCTCTGCTTAAGTTCCATGCGGGCAGAGAGGACTCCGGGCAAGAGGTGATGTCGCTTGGGGCTTCTCAGTTCCCCTCGCACCACGGGGAGGGCTTCCAGGCTCAATTCTCCCCTTAGGGCCTGGATATAAGCCGGCAGGCTGCTCTGGATGATCTCGTCGGTCGTTTTGCGGTTGGCCCTTTTGATGGCCGTCGGGAGCCAAGGCTGGGGCTCCATATGGTCGGTGCCGTTCATTAGAAGTAGATTTTTGGTGGCTGCGTGAGGTGCTAAGGCCTCCTTCACCCTGGCTATGGCGGAGAGGAAGGCCTCCTCTTCTTGGGGGAGGTGGGCGGCATTATCGTACCCCTCGCGCAGATAGATGAGAAGGAGTCGGCTCCCGTCAGGGGCCTCCCAGAGGAGTTCCGTGGGCTCATCGCTCAGCCCCCGGCGGAGGACGGCGGTATCTATCCGGAAGCCACGCAGGATCTGTGGTAGTTGGCCTATATGGCCGAAGGGGTCGGGGGAGTAGCCTACCTTCATCACCCCTCCGAATTCCCTGCCCAGGCGGTGACCCCAGATCAGGTTTCGGATGAGGGCCTCGGGGCTCACTAGGAACTCGTCGGGGAGGACGTGCCAAGGGCCAATCAGGATCCGCCCTGAGCGGATATGGCGCTTCAGTTCTTCTCCCCTCTCCGGCCTGATAGCTAGGTAATCCTCCAGGAGGATAGTTTGGCCATCCAGGGTGAAATAGGCGTAATCAGGGTCGACAGCCAAGATATTTAGGAGTTTATCGATCAGTTTCACCAGGCGGCCGCGGAAGATCTGGAAAGGCTCGTACCATTCCCGATCCCAATGGGTGTGAGAGACGAGAAAGAGTTTGTAGTTCAAGGGATACCTCTCAGGAGGAGATAGACAAGGGGGATTATACCACAGATGAGGCTGGTCCTCTTGGCGAATGATAAAAACTGTTAAACGGTTTCGTCGCCCAGGCCACGATCTCTCTGGCCTACGACTGAAACTGGAGAGCGATCAAGGCCGGTGGGGAGATATTTGGGTTGAGGTGAAGCCAGTCGTTGCCTTGCAAACTCTTGATCTCGTTCAGAAACATATGGACAGTTGCAAGGATAAGCAAAAGGGGCCATCCTTCTGGGTGAGACATCCAAGAAGGAGGTGACCCCCATGCGGGTAGTTGGACTACCCAGACCATTTTACTA